>Ga0335085_10000685_pt1 | contig 88562 bp, 152 predicted proteins | sample Lox_Sample_45_FD_206712 | JGI IMG/M metagenome (GOLD analysis project Ga0335085, IMG submission 206712) | Soil microbial communities from Loxahatchee National Wildlife Refuge, Florida, United States - Lox_Sample_4.5 | ecosystem: Environmental > Terrestrial > Soil > Wetlands | place: USA... | reverse complement strand
GCTGGCCTCGCGGGAGCGCGCCGAACTGCTGGAACTGGCTGGCCTATCGGGAGAATTGTGGACTGAGTTCAAGCTACTTGTACCGGCCAACTACGAGGTGCGGCTATGACCATTCCTGAGCCGGGCGTGGGCGACCGCGAACACGAACTTGAGGGCATCCTACTCACCACGGACGGGCAGGGCCGGGAGGCCAAGCGTGCGGCGCTCGACGAGCTGCGGCGGCTGGCGGCGGCCCCCGCGACCGGCCGCCCGAAAATCGTCTGCTTGTGCGGCTCGACGCGATTCTACGAGGCATTCCAGCGTGCGAACTACGATGAGACGATGGCGGGCAGGATCGTGTTGTCGGTTGGCTTCTACCCGCACGCCAAGGAGCACGGCGAGGCCATCGGTCTGACCAATGCTGGCTACCCACTTAGCCAGAAGGCAGCACTGGACGAGTTGCATAAGCGGAAGATCGACCTCGCGGACGAGGTGCTGGTCCTCAACATCGGGGGCTACGTTGGCGCCAGCACGCGCGGCGAGATCGAATACGCCGCGGCGCAGGGCAAGCCCGTGCGCTACCTCGAACCGCTGGCGTCGGGGCGCGCCGGGGAGGACGGACGATGAACATCGGGTTCGCTAAGATCGGGCAGTCGTGGGAACCGCGCCTCACGCACGCGACCACGGGCCAGCTCGACGTGGTTCACTCGCTCCACCGGCTCCTCGCCGCACGGCCCCACGACGCGTGGACGATCATCGGGAAGACGCGCTCCGACCCCCGGGCCGCCGGGTTCGCGGTCCCGCTCGCCGCCCCGTGGTGGGACGGGACGCTCGCCGCGGCCCACACGGCGGGCCGGGACGCCGAGATGGCCGCGATGGCCCCGTGGGCTGAACGCCTCGACGCCCTCGTCATCTGGCTCGGGCAGATCGGCGGGGCCGCAACCCCGCTCCCGAAGCTCGACGGGTCGGGGCCGATCATCCCGCTTCAGATGGACGAGCGCTACGCGGCCTACGTCACGGCGCTCGTCAACACGTGGCGCGCCGCGCACCCCGACCGTGACGCGATCTGGCTCTGCGGCGATACGCGCAATCGCTTCGCGCTCCACGACTTTCGCGCGCCGCCGTCCCGGCCGATCCTCGCGCAGTACGACGAGACGCGCAAGGGCGTCTTCTGGCAGGGCGGCGACGTGTTCAACCGGGCCGATTACCGCTATACCTACGGGGCCGTCGAGCTGACCGGGGTCACCGACCCCATGACCTGGGTCCACGGGAACACGGCGTTCAAGGACCGGGCCGCGTTCGGGCTCATCGCGAACGAGAACAAGCGGGCGGCGCAGAACGGCCGCGCCGCCCTGATCCGCGAGTGGGTCGGCCCCGACGACGTGGACGGCATCGAGCTCTACGGCGCCTGGACCGACGCCGGGCTCGCCGAGATGGGCCGGACCGCGCCGGTTCGGCGGATCGCGCAGGCCGACGTGCTGCCCTTCAGCGCCCTGTGGAAGGCGACGATGACCTTCCCGGCGTCCGGGTCGGGCTGGGCGACATCGAAGCCCTGGGAGATGTTCGCCGTCGGTACGGTCTGCTTCTTCCACCCGGGGTACGACGACCAGGGGCACGTCATCCCGCTCCACCACCGGGACGCGCAGACGCAGGACGAGTGGCTCCTCGCGACGTGGCTCCGCGTGCCGACGGTCGAGGTCTTCTGGGAACGGCTCGCCTACATCATCACCAACCAGGACGCCTGGGAAACGCTCGTGGCGGCGCAGCGTCGCCACCTGATCACGCGGTTCACCGCTGAACGTGGCGGCGTCGCCTCGACGCTGGCCCGCCTCGAGGAGATCGGCCGATGAAGACCGGATTCATGTCCCTGCCGTCTCAGCCCCCGGTCGCGTTCGGGGGCGCCGAACCGTACCCGCTGTTCACACGCATCACATTCGAGACGACGAGCACCTGCACGCGGGCCTGCGGGTTCTGCGCGGTCAGGAACCGGCCGACCGCCCTGCGGCTGATGTCCGACGCCCTGTACACGAAGCTCTGCGACGAGCTCGCCGCGCTCCGCTGGAAGGGCGTCGTGCAGTGGTTCAATTGCAACGAGCCGCTGATGGACAAGCAGATCCTCCCGCGCCTCCGCCAGCTCCGGGCGGCGGCGCCGGGCGCCACGATCCACGTCACGTCGAACGGCGACGTGATCTCGAAGCTGACCGTGGACGAGGCCGCCGTGAAGATCATCGAGATCTACGAGGCCGGGTGCACGGTGTTCAACCTGAACGCCTACGACACCGCCGAGCAGCACGCGCGGCACGTGGCGATCATGACCCGCGTCCACGAGCTGTATCCGCGCGCCCGCTGGCCAAAGTCCTTCGCCGTCGCGGGGAAGGCGGGCGGCGCGATGTGGCGGCAATATAGCGGGACGGCGAAGATCCTGCATGTCCAGGACCAGCGGAACCCGACCGGGCTCCACGACTGGCAGGACGAGCGGATTGACCGCGAGCAGGGCGCGATCCCGGGCCGCCTGCGGCGCGAGCTCCAGGGACCGTGCGGGCGCCCGTCGCGGCACATCGTCGTTCTGTGGAACGGTAAGGTGATCCACTGCTGCATCGTGGACCCCCAGCAGGCCGAACGACCGGGCAACACCACGGTCGTCGGCGACGCGAACACGCAGTCGCTCGTCGAGATCTGGAACGGCGAGGGCTACATGCGATACCGCTGGCAGCTCCAGCACGGGCGCCGGTCGCGCGCCTGCGCCGGGTGCCGCGAGCGGACGGCATTTCCCCACGTGGTCCGCCGCGTGACGGCGGACCCAACGATCACAGCAGCCTGGGATAAGGAGGAGCAGGGTGGCGATTGATGCGGTCATCTTGGCGGCGGGCGAGGGTCGGCGGCTGGCGGGGATCGTCCCGACCGGCCTGAAGCCCCTGCTGGTCGTGAACGGCGAGCCCCTGGTGGCGCGGCTCGTGCGGCAGGCGAAGCAGCTCTGTGAGCGGGTCATCGTCGTCGTGTCGCCGACGAACGCCGCCCTCGTCTGTGAGCTCATCGGCCACGAGGCGACGCACTTCATCGTGCAACCATACCCGACCGGCCCGGCCCCGGCGCTGCTCACCGGGCTCGACCTGGTGCTGAACGACGAGGCCCTGGTCCTGGCGGGCGACAACCTGATGGATGATCACGCGATCCCGCGCATGCTCGATGCGACACCGACCCTCGGGCTCGGGGTCGGCGTGCGCGTCCTCGATGACCGGGCCGCGGCGCGGCGGTTTACCCGTGTCTGGGAAACCGAGGCCCACATGCTCGGCAGCGAGGAGGGGCCGACGGTCACGGGGCAGGCGCCCTGGACGGTGTGGTGCGGCCCGCTCGTCGTCCCGGTGTCGAAGACGGTCATGACCCTGGCGGGGAAGGGCGCCCTGATCGGCCCACACCTCCAGGAGATCGCGCAGGACTACCCGTTCAGGTTGATTCCCGTCGAGGCCGAGGACATCGGGACGCCGGACACGGTCGCGGAGGCCACGTGATGACGCCCGTCGAGGAAGCCAACGTGCGCGCCGCGATAGAACGCGCCCGCGTGCCGGTCGCCCGGCCGATTCCGACGACGAACGCCGAGGACGTGGCGGCCTTCCACCGGAAGTTCAACCTGCCGAAGGGGCCGCGTCCCGGCCCCCTGATCCGGTCCGTCGGCGTCGAGGTCGCCACGCAGCGGTTCAGTCACCTGAAAGAAGAGCTGGAGGAGTACCGGAAGGCGCTCATCGCGCAGGACACGGTCGGCGAGGCCGATGCGCTCGTGGACCTCGTGTACGTGGCGCTGGGCAGCGCCGTGATGATGGGCATCCCGTGGCAGGCCTGCTGGGATGCGGTCCACGGGGCGAACATGCGCAAGGTGCAGGCCGGGACGAGCGAGAAGCAGGGCATCGTGAAGCCCGCGGGCTGGGAACCGCCCGATCTCCGGAGCATCCTCGAGTACGTGGGGGCCGACCTATGAGGCAGCCGGGCACGGGGCAGGTCGTCATCATCGAAGGGCCGGACGGCGCCGGGAAGACGAAGCTGGCCCGGGCGCTCCAGCAGCTCGGGCACACGCACGGCGTCACGTTCAGCTACTACCACCAGGGCGTGTACGCCGGTGACCCGTTCACCGAGTCCATGCGCCTCCTCTGCCGGAACCCGGGGTCGGTCATCTTCGACCGGTTCCACATCGGCGAGCAGGTGTACGGGCCGATCTACCGGGGGCGCGACGCGCTCGGGATCGCCGGGCAGCGCATGCTCGAGCGCGCCCTCCTATCGCGCGGCGCGATCCTGATCACCGCCCTGCCGCCGTTCGCCGTTGCCCACGGTAACTGGGCGGCGCGGAAGGCCGCCGGAGGCGAGATGTTCCCCGACGAGGCCGGGTACCGGGCCGTCTACGCCGGGTTCGAGCGGGCCGACACGGCGCTTGAATCGTGGGTCTACGACTATACGGCGACGACCCCGGAGAAGGTGCTGCTGCGGGTGCTCTACGCGGCGCCGCCCCGGAACCTCGGCCCCGGGGGCGGATCGTTCCGGCCCGGGGTCACGTTGCTCGTCGGCGAGGCGCCGAACACGCACCGCTGGCGCCCCGGCCGCCTACGCTGGGAGAACCCGCCGTTCTGCGGCCGCGGCGGCTGCAATGAGTGGCTGGCCGAACAGCTCGACGAAGCCGGGGTCAGCGAGCGGCGCCTCTACTTCGTCAACGCCACGCGGCCCGACGGGCGCCCGACCCGGGCGGACTTCCTCGACGCGCTCGAGCCCTACAAGGTCATCGCGCTCGGCCGGATCGCCGCCGCCTGGTGCCGGAAGCGCGTCACGCCCTGGTGTGACGAGTGGGGCGTCCGCTACGTCGAGGTACCGCACCCCCAGTATGCGAAGCGGTTCCACCACCACGAGCCATACGCGCTCATCGAGGCGATCAAAGAATGACGACCCCCGACGACACCGATCCCTGCGCGACGGTTCCCATGAACCTCGTCGAGCTCAAGAAGGACATCTGGGTCAGCATCAGCCGGTTCATTCCGCGCCGTATGGCCCCGCTGCTCGGGGAGCTGCGGCCGTGCCTCATCGAGGAGGCCGAGCGCCTGATCCTGACACTCGACCTACAGCTCTACAGCGACAAGTTCGCTAGTAAGACGCTCACGGTCCGGTATCCGGCCACGTGGGTCCAGGCGTTCAAGGAGCGCTGGGCGCCCGCCTGGTGGCTGCGCCGCTGGCCCGTGGGCTACGAGGCGCAGACGATGACCCTCACGGCCCACGATGTGGTCGCCAACGTCAAGATGCCCGACGCGATGCGCGCCGGGCTCGTCATCATCCAGGGTGACATCACCCCAGGAGAGTCCGCATGACCGCCAACCGGATCGTCGCGCGCACCGCCGACGAGCTGTACCGCCAGGTCCTCGCGATCACAGCTGCCTACGGCGAGGTGGTCACGCCGCGGGGGCAGCCGACCCGCGAGCTACGCCACCCGACCCTGATCCTGACCGACGCCCGGTCGAACGTGATCACGTCGCCCGCGCGGAAGCTGAACTACCCGTTCTCGGTCGCCGAGTGGCTCTGGATCTTGCTCGGCCACCGCGACGTGGCGACGATCAGCTATTTCAACAAGAACATCGCGCAGTTCTCCGACGACGGCGTGGTATTCGCCGGGGCCTACGGGCCGCCATTCCTCGACCAGATCGGCTGGGCCATCGACACGCTGCACGACCACGATTCGCGCCAGGCGGTCGTCACGTTCTGGCGTCCGGCCCCGGCGCCGTCGCGCGACATCCCGTGCACGACGACCCTGCAGTTCATGCGGCGCGCCGCCGGGCTCGAGCTTCACGTGTACATGCGGTCGAACGACGCGTGGCTCGGGTTCCCGTACGACCTGTTCACGTTCACGCAGCTGCAGGCCTACGTCGCCCGTGCCGTCGGTGACCCGGTCGCCGGGTACTACCACACGGTCGGATCGCTGCACATCTACGACCGCGACGCCGCGAAGGCCGCCGCCGTCGTCGAGGCCTACGACCAGGGCCACTACCCGTTCGTCCTGCGGTCGCCGGACCTGACGTACCCGCCCGACGACCTCGATACGCTGTTCGGCGAGATGGCCGGGGACACGATCCTCAGCCGCCACTTCGAGCCCGCGTCGGTCCTGGCCCCGTGGAACATGTACCTCTCGGTCCTCGCGTACCGGACCCACCGGGACGCCGCCCGCGTCCTGCCGCCGTATGGAGCGCTGATCGCGGCCCAGGCAGCGGCCAATGGATAAGACGTCGCCGGTCGCGGCCGAGTACGCCGAACGCCGCGAGCGCGAGATCGCGAAGGCCGTCAGGAAGTACGGCGACACGGCCCTGTTACCGGCCGGGCATCCCGAGCTCGACGTGATCGACTACGCGATCAACGAGCTCGTGGGGTTCGCCCGATACGCCGAGATCCTGGAGGCGCGGTTCAAGATGATCGAGCAGCTGATCCGTCGCCGCGAGGTCGGCCGGATCGCCCGGGACGGCATCGGCCAGGCCCGGCAGCTGTTCGCCATGTCCGGGCAGCGGGCGTTCGACCTGATCGAGATCCGGCAGCAGCTCAAGGCCCAGGGCCTTCACCTCGGCCGCACGGAGGGCGCGTGACCTCCTGGCTGCACGACCTGCTCCGGCAGACGCCGTACGACAGCGACCCGCCGAGCGCGGGGCCGCGGTGGAAACACCACGACGGGTCGGCACAATTCCTCGCGCCGTATCACGGCCTGACGCCGCTCGAGGTTCTCGACCTGCACTGCGCGCTCGGGATCGCGAGCCGGTCGCCCGAGAACCACGGCGCCGTCGCCCGCGCCCGGGCCGCGCTAAATCGCGTCGGCATCTTCGACGAGTGTACCCCCGCCGCCCGGGCCGCCGCGATCAGCTGCGCGGTCTGCGGCCCCGAACGTACCCCGTGATCACCGCCACCATGATCCACCACCACCACACGCGGCTGTACCCGTGCACCTGCCTATCGCGCGAGCTGTCGGTCGTGCCGACCTGCGCCCGCGACTACTTCTTCGTTCGCTGCGACGACTGCCGCGCCGTCGGCCCCCGGGCGCGGGACCGCGAACACGCCCTGCGCCTGTGGAACGAGGCCCACCAGGCCGAGGAGGACGCGCGCCAGGCCACGCTCCTGATCGATCGGGCCGCCCGCGATGCCGCCCGGGCCGAACGGGCGGCGGCGGCCGACCAGGACCGGTGGGCGCGCGGCGGCTGGGCGACCGATCCCGCCGTGCAGGCCGCGATCCTCGCGCGCTACTCGGGGATCGCGGTCATCGGGACGCGGGCGTGCCAGACGTTCACCTGGGACACGCCGACCGGGCGCCGGATGGGGAACGCGCAGGCGTTTCTCCAGCAGTACCTGGCACCGACGTTTAACCTGACCCCGTCACCGCACGCCTACGCCCTCGTCCTGCGCGTCTTGCACCTGGCGGGAAAGGGCTGGTTCAACATCGAGGAACGCCACAAGTCCGGCGCGTACGCCGGGGAATACCACCCGCAGAAGGAGAACTTCGTTGACCTGCCTTCCTGACCTCGCCCGGTTTGACCGCGTGGCCGTCGACACCGAGACCGCCGGGCTCGGGTTCGCGTCGCGGCCGGTCGGCCTGTCCATCGCCCTACCCGGCCCCAACGGGTTCCGTGACCCGGCGACCACGACCCACTACTTCTCCTGGGCGCACGAGGGCGGCGGGAACAACGTCACCGTCGAAGAGCTTCGCGCCTGGGCCGCCCGCGAGTTGACGCGGCCGAACCTGCTGAAGATCTGGTTCAACGCGGCCTTCGACCTGCGGATGCTCGCCTATACCGGGACCGGTGACCACGGGCTCCCCGGGGTCGGCGTCCCGATCTACGCCGGGAACGAGGACGGCGGGATCGTCGCCCCGATCCTGAACGAGATCGAGGACGGCGGGTACTCGCTCGACAACCTGCTGAAGCGATACACCGACCTGCACAAGGAGGATACCTACCTGAACGAGTGGTGCGCCGCCCAGTTTGGCGGGAAGCCGACCCGGCAGGCGCAGGCGCCGAACTACTGGCGCGTCCCGTGGGGCGTCATGGACGAGTACGCCCAGCACGACGCGCTCGGGACCGGCGTGCTGTATGAGGTCCGGCGGCCGGTGATCGACACCGAGGGCCTGGCGGCCATTTACGGTGTCGAGACCGCCCTGATCCCGATCCTCCTCCGCATGCACCTCGTCGGGGTCCGCGCCGACGTGGCCCGGGCGAAGGAGGTCAAGAAACTGTTCGAGGATAAGCTCGCCGCCGCGATGGTCCGCTGGGAACAGCTCGCCCCGGGCGTCAACCCGATGTCGGGCGACCAGCTCGGGCCGGTCCTCGACGCCCACGGGCTCCCGTACCCGCGGACCGAGAAGACGAAGAAGCCCTCGATCACCACCGAGGTCTTGAACGAGCTCGACCACCCCATCGCGGCGCTCATCATCGAGATTCGCGAGGCCTCGAAGTACGCGGGCACGTTCGTGGACAGCTACATCCTCCAGAACGCCGACCCCCAGGGCGTGATCCACGGCGAGTTCCACCAGCTGCCCAACGACACCTACGGCGCCGTGAGCGGCCGTTTCTCGTCGGGCGGCTCGCTGAACCTGCAGAACCTCCCCGGCGCGCGGCACCCCGAGCTCGCCAAGCTGATCCGCGGGCTCTTCATCCCCTACCTGCCCGGGCTCGAGTGGACCAAGGCCGACTACTCGCAGATCGAGTACCGGTTCCTCGCCCACTACGCGGGCGGCATGCTGGCCGAGGCCTACCGGAACAACCCGGACGTGGACTTCCACGAGATGCTCATCCGGATGATCCACTCGCCCGAGGAGCTGGCGGTCGAGGGGGCGATGAAGCTATTCCGGCCGCAGATGAAGAACACGAACTTCGCCATCGTCTACGGGGCCGGTCTCAAGAAGGCGGCCGCGACCGCGGGCGTCTCGGTGGACGTGATGAAGGGGGTCCTCGAGACCTACCACCGCAAGACCGACAACCTGATCCACAACCTCTCGCAGAAGGCGGTCCAGCGCGCCGCGAGCCGGGGCTACATCGTCACGTGGGGCGGGCGGAAGCGCCGGTTCCGGTCGGCCGAGTGGGCGCGCGCCAAGGGCTGGCGGGTCTACCGGAACGAGAAGTTCGTCGAGACGCACAAGGCCCTCAACGCGCTCCTGCAAGGCTCGGCCGCGGACCTGATCAAGCTGGCGATGGTCAAGGTGGCCGAGATCGTGGACTGGCAGAACACCTTCCTGCACCTCACGGTCCACGACGAGCTCGACCTCTCGGGTCCGCCCGTCGCGTCCGACGCCGGGAAGCGCTTCCAGGGTCAGCTCAGAGAGGCGATGGAGAACTTTCCGCTGTCGTCCGGCGTCCCGATCCGGGTCTCCATCGGGACCGGGCCAAACTGGGGGGCGACCGCGTAGGGCACTATACGCCCGCCGCCCGCGGGCGGCTCGTCGTTAGATGTGAATCACGTTGGCCAGGTGAGGCGCGCGAGCAGGTCGTCGCGCGCCTCGTTTGTCAGGTCGGGAAACAGCGCCCGCAGGCGGGCGACGGCGGCCGGGCGCCCACGATCCTCGCCCGACCCGGCCTCGAGCACGTAGGCGCGCACGGTCGGGTCGTCCCAGGCGGTCGTCAGGTTCGGGTCGGGCACGTCAGCCTCCGGTCCGCCCGACGGTCGGGATCGCCGCGCCGCGGGCGTCGGCGAACGGGGCGAGACCTTCCTGAAGCCTCTTCAGAAGCGTCGTCACCAGCCGAACCTGGTCCCGCGCCCGGATCGGCGTCGGCACGTCGTACCGGGTCACCTGGTCGCCGACCCGCAGGGCGACGCGAACCGTCGGCCGGGCCGGTGCGCGCTCGCCGGGACCGCTACAGCCCGGGGTCGTCGCCGCTGCCGGTCTTCCCGCCGGGGTCGCGCCGCCCGGGGCGTCAGTCGTCATCGTCGTCGCTCGGTTCGGCCGGGGATTCGACCGGGGCCGGGGGCGGCTCGCGCAGGGACGCGCGGGCGAGCCCGTGCGGGGCCTCGGCGGCCGGGCAGCGGTCGGCGATCACGCGAGGGCGTCCTCGCCCTTAAACCGCGGGCTGCTCTCGGGATCGGTGTGCTCGCCGCACCAGTCGGTCGTGTTGACCGCTGGCCACCCGGCCTGGGCCGCCGGGGGCTGGGCGTGGCAGTGCCCGTGTCCGGCACCCTCGGCCGGAACGTAGAAGACGCAGGTCTTGCAGGTCGGTCGGCTCACGTGTGCCTCCGCGCGTTGTACTGCTTCAGGAGCTGGCGCCGCTTCCACCAGCCAATGTGGTCTATGAACAGCACGCCGTCGAGGTGGTCCACCTCGTGCTGGACCGCCTGCGCCAGCAGGCCTTCGGCGTCGGCGGTATAGGGGATGCCGCGCTCGTCGGTCGCCGTGAACCGAATGCGCGACGGCCGCCGGACCCCGGCGGCGATCCCGGGCAGCGAGAGACAGCCCTCGATGACCCGCTGCGTGCCCGACCGCTCGATGATCCACGGGTTGATCAGCGTGAACGCCTTATCGCCAACCGCGACGACGGCGATGCGCTTGGCGACGCCGACCTGCGGCGCCGCGAGCCCGACCCCGCGGTGGCGGGTCATCGTCCGGTACAGTTCGTCCACGAGGGCGCGCTCCTCGGCCCCGATGGCGAGCACGAGCACGGTCCGCTTACGCAGGATCGGGTTCACTGGGGGTGTCTCCGTAGTATAGGACCTCGACCCCTGCGGCGCGCAGGATCTCGAGCCCGTCTATAAGGCGGTACGGCCGGTCGTAGATCACCTTGACGACCCCGGCGTTCACTGCCGCCTTCGCGCAGGCGGCGCAGGGCGCGGTCGTCACGTACAGGATCTTCGGGACGAGGCCCGGGGCCTTCAGCAGGGCGTTAACCTCGGCGTGGAGGCAGCCGCAGTTGCCCGGTTCGGGCCGGTCGCAGCCGTGCGGCGCGCCGCGTGCCCCGCCATTGTACCCGATCCCGAGGACCTGCAGGCGCCCGGGGTCGGTCAGCACGGCGCCGACGGCCAGGCGGCCGCAGGTCGAGCGAGCCGCCAGGCCACGGGCGAACGCCATCAGCAGGGCGTCCATCGTCGGCCGGTTCACCGCGGGTCGTCCCAACGCTGGAGCATCTCCATGATGGTGAGCCGCGGCACCTCCTGGTTCGCCCACGGTCCGGTCGTCGCATGGGCCGCGAGCCGGACCGTGCACCACTTAGCGATGGATCGCGGCAGGTGCCACGCGATCCAGCTTCCGAGCCGGTCGCCGAGCCGCTGCGCCCGGTACCCGAACGCGAAGCGCCCGATCATTCGGCACCCGCCGTGGACCGGTACTCGGCCAACCACTTGTGATAGTCGTTCCGCCACCGCGCCGCGGCGGCCTGCCACTCGGGCGTTTCGGTCGCCCAGTTGCCGCCGCCCGCGTTCGCGATGACACACCAGGCGCCCTCGAGGAGCGGTGTCTGCAGCGCGTCCATCATCTCGTGGTACGCCCGGGCGGTGCGGGCCAGGAACCGGCTGTGCGCGACCGAGACAGCGATCCCGATGCAGAGCGCGGTGATCGCGGCCAGGAACGCGAGGGCGCTGAACAGGACGGCGACCATCATATCTTGATTCCTCCGAGGATCGGTTGGCCCTGCGCGTCCACGAGCTTCGCCTTCTTCTTTTCCGCGGCGAGCGCCTCGCTGACCTTCGCGAGTGTGTACCGGACGATGTGTGCCTTCAGCAGGCCCATGGTAAACGCGCCCATGATCGCCCCATCATCAATCACGCCCTGCAGCGCCTGCAGGTTGACGAGGCTCGTCGCCGGGTCGAGCTCCAGGAGGAGCTGGATCTTCGGCGGCGTCGGCGGGGGCGCGGGGGTCGGGTCGGGGGCGGTCATATGGCCGACATGCCGAGCGCGGTGCTGAGCTTCGCGACGAGCCAGTGCGTGCTGATCCACCGGCCGTCGGCCTCGGCCAGCATGGCGGTGGCGGCCCGGGTCGTCAACCGTTCCTTCGCCGACGCGAGCACATCCCCGACCGCGCGGCGCAGGGTTCGGGTCTCGTCCTCGAGCCGTTCCATCTTGGCATAGATGCCGTTGTTCGCCTCGACGAGCCCATCGAGCTCCTGCCCGCGACGCACCAGGCTCAGGTTCTTCGCATCGAGCGCGATGTTCAGCTGGCGGTTCGCGGCGCCCAGCTCAGCGACCTTTAAGGTTAGCTGCAGGTTCTCGAGCACCAGCCCCGGGTCGAGGGCCGGAGCCTCGCGCGCGATCTCGACCGGCCCGCGCGCCGGGAGCGCCAGGTACCCGGCCTCGTTCGCGAGGCGAGCGACCTCGGGGGTTAGGTCAGCGTGGCTGTGGAATAACAGGACGGGACGCGGCATGGTCAGCTCTCCTTCGGTTCGATGGTATCTTCCGTCAGCCCGACGATCCGCGCCGGGATCGCGAGCGCCGACAGCTGGTCAAGGACCCGCGTGATCTCGGCCAACCCGGCGCGGAACTCGGCGACAGTCGGGCGGCAGGCGTCACCGAACGGCGACCCATCGGCGTGGGCGCCGTAGCCCTTCGGCCCCCGGTGCAGGGGCCGACCGCAGCGGCAGGCGATGGACCCGTTCACCGCTCGGCCCGGTGCACGGCCCGGTAGGCGCGGCGGAACGCGGGCAGCGCGACGGCGAGCAGGGCGCCGACGCGGGCCGCCGCCTCGCCAAACTGCGCGTGGTTGAACATGAACGCATACCCGTCGGTTGCGCAGGCCTCGTCCACGGCGGGGATGTACTCGCCGCCGACGTTGCGCAGGGCCAGCTCGCCCAGCTCGTGGACGAGCAGCCCAACGACCACGGGCCACGAGTCAGCGCAGGCGACGGTGACGACCGCCGGGCCGGGCGTCGGGGGCTTCGTCACGACATGGCCGCCGTTCCCGGTCGCCGTCGCCACGAGCTCGACGGCCTGCGGCCCGAGCCAGAAGCGGCCGACGACGACCCGTGCTCGCCTAGAACGCCGCGTCATCGCGATCTCCCTTGTCCGTCGTTGCCGGAACCGCGGCGTCGGCCGGAACGGCGTCGGCCACGTAGTACCGGTGCCACTTCTGGTCGCCGTGCGCCTCGATGACGTCGCGGACGCGCCCGCTGGTCACCAGGTCGCTGGCCGCCCGTTCCGCGTCGTTCGGGCGGCAGCGAATGCCCCGGGCCAACTGGGCGAGTCCCTTCCCCGGGTTCGCCTTGATCCAGTCGTACGCGGCCGTGGCCCGTGCCGCGTCGAGCACGGCGGGCGGCAGCTTCGTCAGGCCCTCGAGCGTTACGAGATCGTCCTTCACCGTATAACGATACCGCACCGGGTCGAGGGACCAGCGCGCCTTCCTGACGAGCAGGTCGCGGGTCGGGTCGTCCTCGGGGAGATCGGACGGGCGCGCCAGGGTCAGCACCACGTCCACGGCGTGCCCTATCGCGGTCGAATCGCGGTAGTCACCCGTCTGTTTCGACGCCTGCGCGGCCATCAGGATCGCAACGCCCGTGGAGCGCGCCAGGCTATCGAGCGCGGTCATCAGCGGTTGCCACTCGTCCGCCGACGCCGTTTCGGTCACGGCCTCGGCGGCCCAGGCGTGCAGCGTGTCGATGATGATCAGCGCTGGCTTCAGCCGCAGCGTCTCGGCCCGCAGGGCGGCGAGCGCGTCGCCCGGCCGGTCGAGGATGTAGAGGCGGTCGGGGTCGGTCCGCATCGCGATGGCGCGGCGCCCCAGGTCGCCGACGTGCTCCTCGACGAGGCACCAGAGAACCGCGCCCTGCGCACAGCGCAGCGCCTCCTGCCCGGCGACCCCGAGCCACGGCCCACCGGTCGTGACTGCCGCCGCCGCGGCGGCGAACAGCGTGGACTTCCCGATGCCCTCGCGGGCGGCGACCAGGGTCATGCGGCCCGCCCAGGCGAGGTTCGGGATCACGGCGGGCGGGGCGTTCAGGGCGTTCGGGTCCTTCATGATCGTGGCGAGCGAGACCGCCGTCGCTGACCCGATGACCCGCGCCGCGTGCCCGCCCGATAGGCGGAGCCGCGCCGACCGGATCGTGTACTGCAGCCACGACTCGGTCCCGCGCTTCGCCCGCCACTTCTCGCGCTTCAGGGGCGATAGCTCCATCAGCCGCGCCACCTGGTCGTCGTCGGTCGAGTGGCGGCAGAGGATCGAGGCCATCTCGAAGTCGGCCTCGGACGCCGACCCGCCGGGCAGCTCGCCACCACCGAACAGCTTGTGCCAGCGCTTCGCGTCCGGCGACCGCATGATCGCCGTCACGAGGTCGTCGTCGGTCAGGACGGCCGCCGCAGGTGCCGCCTCGCCCGAGGGCGGGGCCGCCGGAACGTCCGGTTGCCCGGATCGGTCCGGCGTTGCCGCGTCCGGAGCACCTGGGAGCGGGGCCGTCCCGCGGTCGAGGAACCCGTACGCCCGCGCGACCTCCTCGAGCGCGCCGGGCGGCGCCGCCGTCACGTCGGTCCCGGCGCCCGCGACCAGCACGCCGGTCAGGGCGAGGTAGTGCTGCCCGGCATATATCTCGACCGGCCCCTTCTTCCCGCCCTCGCGCCCGGCCGGAAAGTCGAGCTTCCCCTGCACGATGATGTGCAGCCCCGTGCCGGACTGCGACGCCTCGACGTACGCCCCGGGGAAGTGCTCGAGAAACTGCCGCGCCCAGAGGTCAAGCGTCCCGTCGGCGGCGTCGCGGCAGTGGTCAAGGTCAATGCCGATGTACGGCAGCGCCCGCCAGAAAAAGAACCCGAGGCCGTTCCAGCCGCCCGCTTGGTAAAGGGCGAGGGCATCCTCATAGGCGAGCCATGACCCGGGCGCGTTCGCCCTGGCCTTGGCGCCGTCCTTCCCATATGGGATCTTGGCCGGGCGCGGATCGTCGGCGGCCCGGGGTTCCTCGCGCCAGACGACCCAGTGCGGGTACCGGCGCAGGGCCGCGGGCAGGCGGTCCGGCTGGCAGGCGACGGCAGAACTCACGTGCGCGTCTTGCTGTCGATCTTCGCCAGCCGACGGCGGACCGCCGGAAGCAGGATGGATCGGATCAGGGCCGCGGCGGGCTGCCCATCGTGGGCCGCCAGGCGGCGGATGTCCGCCTTGTCACGCGGGGCAAACTTCAGCAGGTACGAGGCCGTCAACCGTGCCACAAGGCGCATCCTCACATTCGGGTCGGTCCGTCGGAACGGATACCAATATATATTCGTTCAGCGCAGCGACCCATCACCCCAGGAGCCACGATGCCCCGCCCACGGACCAAGACCGCGCGCCTCACGGCCACCGAGGTCACCATCATCCGCCACGACTACGGCACGATCACCAACGCCTGGGCGCGCCTCGGCCCCACGGTGCTAACCGGCGCCGGGGTCACGTGGCACCAGTTTCGGATCGCGGCCGGGGGCGGGCTCGCGGCGCCCCGCGTGGTAGACGCGATCCGCGCCGCCCTGAAGACCCGGCCCGTCGCGTGACCGCCCCGCGGTCGCTCCCGACGCCGGGCTGCGCCGCCGCGTGCGGCTGCCTGTTCTGGGCGGTGGTCTTCATCGTCGTCGGCCTGAGCCTCCTGTGAAGAACGAGGGCGCCTTCTGGTCGGCGGTCCGCGAGCGCCTGCACGTGCCGCCGTTCGCCGTCTGCCGCAAGCTGACCGACGCCTTCACGGCCGGAACGCCGGACGCCTTCTACGTGCACGCGGGGATCACGACCTACCTCGAGCTGAAGTACGCCCCGCGCTGGCCCGTGCGCGCCGACACCGTCCTCGTCGGCCTGACGCCCGACCAGCGGATGTACCTGGAGCTGCTGCGGGGCGTCGGCGCCCCCGCCTGGGTGCTGCTGGGGGTCGAACGCGACGTGCTGCTGCTGGAACCGGGAATCATTCCCAACGACCAGCGGGTACACACAACGGCCCTTGGGACAGGGGCGCCGGGGGTCCGGTTCCGGGGGCGGCTGCCGGACCTGGCCGCCGCGCTGATCCGGCTCGCGGATGAAGTCCTGGGGCCGGGCGCGGCCGCATACCGGGCCGGGGGCGGCGCCGGGCCGACGGGCGACGGAAAGTCGTTCTAGTGGTCTTCAGGGATGGGTCCGACGGGCGGGAACGGCCCCGGGGCGAAACCCCCGGGGCCGTTGCGTTTCTTTCGGCGGGAACCTACTTCTTACGGTGTTCGATGCGGGTGGGCACGCCGTACTGGGCGCGGAGGGACGCGGCGACCTGCGCCGCGCTGATCGGTAGCCCGGTCGCCAGGGTCCTCCAAGGCAGGAGGTACCGCTTGTGGACGATGAGCCGGACGAGCCGCAGCTCGGCGGCCCGGAACCCGGCGGGCTCGGCGGGCGCGAACCCGGTAGCCTTCTTCCGCCCGGCGATGGCGGTGCCGCGCAGCTCGACCACGGCCGTGATCGGCGCGTAGGTCGAGGGGCGCCCGGCCCGGACGAGCCGCGTATAGGCATAGAACCCGAAGGGATTCTCGGGGGCGGGCGCGTCGGTGTGCCACCACCCGGCGGCGTCGCGGTCGCCGGGCACGTACGTGTACTGGCCGTGGTGCCGCCCCGTCAGCTCGCAGCGCCCCACCGGGTCGAACCACAGCTTGAACGCCCTGAAGCCGCGCGTCGGCCGCAGGTGGTGTCTCTTTCCCGTGAAGCAGCACATCGGCTACTTCCCTCCCCTCTCGTCGGCGTAGGCGGTCAGGGCGTCGAGCGCCCGGGCCTTCAGGGCGGCGCCCGATCCCATCCAGGCCGACCGGAGCCGCGTGTCGACCGACCGGCCGTGCTCCCAGTCGGTGTACTGCGTGATGGCGTTGAAGAGCCCCCAGGCCGTGTCCTTGGCCGACGGGAGCAGGGCGCCCTTCGCCTCGCCCTGATAGAGGGTGATGACCCGCACGACCTCGCGCGGGGCCTCGGCCCAGTGATCATCGTCGGGCATCGTGGCCTTCGGCCGCAGGATGCGCCCAGCGAGCTGGCGCGCTTCGCTGAGGCTGAGCTGCAGGTCGGCGAGCCGCGTGGCCGCCGCCCGGAACGACTTCAGGCGGTCGCGCGCGATCCCCATTTCCTCCTGGACCGCCGCCCGCCGCTCGGCGTCGAACGCGCCGACGTGCCAGATCTTCGTCGCGGCGCCCGGCCCGGCCAGGGCGGCCTGCCAGGTGTTCCAGCAGACGACCCGCGTGGCCGTGAACTTGGCGGTCGCGCCCTTCCCGTACTGGTGCGGGTTGGCGAGGAAGACGTAGCCCTCCACGCGGTCGTTCGCGCCGACCGTGAACCCCTTCTTCATCTTCGCGAGCGCCCAGACGTACTTCCCGCCGTCGAGGACCCCGGCCGTCTCGAGCGTCAGCTCCCCGGCCTCGACGTATCCGCGGAAGAACTCACAGATCTCGGCGTTCTTGATCGGCGTGTAGACTCCGCCGACCGTGTCGAGCTCAGCCCCCGTGTCGGTCCGAATCAGCGACCGCGCACCGGACGACCGGGCCGCGCCGCCGTGCAGGTAGGTTAGCCCAGCGAGTTCCACGTCCCACTCCAGCCCGGCCGCCGCCCGCATCTGCTCGACGGTCGGGTTCTCCGGGAGGGCGACGCCGCGGCCGTGCCACGGTACGTCGCCCACGTACGCCATCGTCTCGACCTTGTCAGTCAAGCGTCCTCCTTGAGCAGGTTCATCTTGCGCAGGGCGTAAACCGCCCGCTCGATGTGCTCCGCGTAATGATCGCTCCGGGCGCCGCGCGCGGTCGGGGCGCACCCGTCGAAGTTCGTGACCCCGTACTCGATGGACAGGTGCGGCAGGGCGAGCGCGCGGACGCGGGCCGCCCCGAGCATCTTCACCTCGGGGCAGTCGTCGTCCGGGCCGCGCAGGGCGGTCAGGACCGACCAGACGCGGCTAACCTCGGGATCGCTCCCGGGCACGACGCCACCGCGCTGCCGGGCCAACGCCCAGGCATCGAGCGCTGCCAGGACCTCGGCGGCGGTCGCCCGGTACGGCAGGCGGGGGCGCCGGAGCCAGCGCCAGAGGCGCATCATCGCGACGGCCGGTCGGACGCCCGCCCGACGATGACGACGTAGATCGTGTCAACCGCCCGGCCGCCCGATCCGGCGGCGGGGGCGGCGGTTCCGGCGCCCTTGAACGCCGAGGCGACCGGGTTCTTGTCGAGCACCTCGACGCGCGTGATGAAGTGGTCGGTCTCGCCACGGTTCTCGAACCAGTTCTTGCCGAAGGTCTCGTGGTACACGAGCTTGACCTTCCAGCCATACTGCGCCGCGCTGTCGATGGCTGCGATGACCACCGGGTCCTCGTGGTCGCTGTCGATGGAGAAGTCGAACGGCGCCGTGGACGAGGAATTCATCCCGGTCTGCGTCAGGTTGAGGTGCCCCTCCCAGGTCTTCCAGATGACCCCGGCGCGGGAAAACTGCGTCACGAGCCCGATTCGTTCCCCGTTCGCGTAGTTCTCCGTGCAGGCGGCGGCGACGAGGACGAGCAACAGGGGCAAGCACCAGCGGGTCCAGCGATTCATGCGATGTCTCCTTTCACGGTGAAGCCCCCGTCGGGGGCGATGATGTACCACGTGGCAGGCTTGCTGAAGTCCAGCGCACGGCGGGCGGTCCAGCACCCACCGGACTTGATGTGGCTCGTCGGCGCGGGCCACTTCCCGGTCCCGTCGGCCAGCCCCGCGCAGTGATAGCAGGACGCGAACCGGCGGCCCCGGAACCCGGGCGGCAGCTCGGCGACGGTGATGACGTGCACAATGTCGGCGATGGACGCGATGCTCAGGTTCCGCGGCTTATATCCGTCGGCCCAGCGCTGGTGCTGGGGCGCGAAGATCCGCGTGGGCCGACCGGCAGCGGCAGCGGCGTCCTCGGCCCAGATGTCGACGCCCCCGAGCGGGCAGTGCCCGCTGACCACCGTCACGTCGGGCCGCACGAGCTCGGCGATGATCGACTTCGCCGTGGCCGCCGTGATCGGGGTGAACTTCGCCGCCTCGGCCCCGACGATCCCGACGTGTCTCACGCGGGCGCGGCCGAACCCGCGGCGATGAGCGCATCGTGGCCGAGCGTGACCGCGGTGTGCAGCGTCTGCAGGTTGACCTCCTTGATCCCCTCGTCGTTGAACACGACCCCGGAGAGCAAGATCTCCAGGGCGTGCAGGGCCAGGTCGCCCGCCTCGCGCGCCCCGGCCGACGGGATGGCCGCCCGCCGCGCGATGGCGAGCAGGTCGGCGAGGTTAAATGCCTCGAGCATCAGCCCGTGGCCCTTCGGCCGCCCCTCGAAGAACCGCTCGAGGATGACGACGAACTCCTGGAACCCGCGCTGCAGCGCGGTCACGTCCACGGCGGACCCCATGGCGTTGTCGAGCGCGTACCCGACGACGCGCGCCTTGAGGTCCTGCTCGTCCGGCTCGTGCATGTCCGGGCGGCAGCCCTTCGTGATCGCCTGCAGCCGCGCGACGATCTCCGCGTGGCGGGCGTCGGTCTCCTTCGCGTAGTCGCTCAAGCGTCGGTCTCCTTTCGCACCTGCTTCAGCAGGCGCACCCGGTCCGGGTGGACCAGGAAGATGAAGGTCGGGTCGCGCGTCAGCCGGACGCGCAGCGGGACGGTCGCCGCGGCGTCGAGCTCCTCGGCGAGAATGTGCGGGTGGGGTTCGGCCATCAGCATGGTGCCGATGGCCAGCGTCGCTTCGCGCCCGTCGAGCGCCGCGACCCGGATCGTGCAGATGAGCTGCGCCGTCCCGGGCGGCTGGTCGGCTAGCCATGAGGCGCGGCACTCGGAGTAGGGGATCAGGGGGCGGCACCGGCGACACTCGACGGCGCGGTAATCGCGCGTCACCTGCCCGGCCGCCGGGGCGACGAGGTGGACGCCGCAGGCCGTGCGGGTCTTCCCCGGGACGACCTGCAACCGCGAGAGGGCGTGGATCATACGTCATCGCCCGGGCCGGGGAACAGCGGCCCGTCGCGGTGCAGGTTATCCTCGATGGCCCGTACCGGGTCGCCCGCGTCCCGGCACTCCTTGTTGCGCCAGAGGTTAACCTGCCACGTGGGCTGCAGGACGATGTTCAGCCCGTACTCGGCCTCGGCATAGCTGCACTCGGGGTGGCGCCCGAGCGCGTAGGCGAGCGCCTCGCGCCGGGTCACGTGAACCTCAGCGGGCATTCCGGCGCCCGGGCGCAGGTTTCGTCGCCCAGCTTAGCCGCGGCCATCAGCGCGGCGCCGACCCAGCCGACGGCCATGCCGACGGCCGCACCGAGCCCGAACGCGGCGCCGATGATAACGAACGGGGGCAGCGTGATGAGACGGATCATGACCAGCCTTTCTGGGCGCGGCGCCGCTCCTGGCGGTTCCGTTCGCCCGTCGTCGGGGGATTCCGGCGCCGCTGGCGGATCGTCGGCAGCAGCGCCTGGACGTGGACCGCCTCGCGCGCCGTCGCCCGCGTCACGAGAAACGCGCGGAGCAGGGCCTCGAGGCGGGTGATCTGATACGGGGTCACGCGTGCCGGACGGCCGGGAACCCCAGGCCCTCCTCGGCGGGGGTGACGACCACGGTGGCGTGCACGACGTTCAGCCACCAGGCCAGGCAGGTCCGCGTCCAGGCGTTCGCGCTGACCTCGCGCACGTCGGCGGCCGTCGTCGCGCCGTCGAACGGGACGGCCATAGCGTGCATCGGCACGTGCACGTCCACGATGATCAGGTACTCGGCCGCCGCGCCGGGCGGGATGCCGATGACGCCGAGCGCGTCACCGACGTAGTACGACGCCGCCGGGACGAGGAGCCAGTCGTACCGCGTCCCGTCGCCCGGCTCGAGCTGAACGACGACCGGGGTCTTGTCCACCAGTAGGAGCTCGTGGACCTCCTCGAGCGTCCGGTTGACCGGGCGCGGGTCGAGCCCGCGGCCCATGTACTGCAGGGTGGGGATCATTGCGCTCCTTTCATGCAGGGGATCGTGTCGACCCGCACGATGGCGACGGGCGCGTGCCCGGGGCCAGTCGGCGGCAGGTCGGGATAGAGCCAGGACGTATCGGCCCGGACCGTGATGCAGGGCCGACGGGGCGCGGTCGGCGCGGCGCAGGCGGCGGTCGCGGCGACCAGGCAGAGCAGGACGGTCTTCACGCGGGGTCCTTCAGGACGGGTAGGCCCGCGACGAGCTGCAGGTGCAGCCACCGCGCGGCGGCCTGCGTCGCGGCGGCGGTCCAGCGGACGGCCCAGCGGCGGGTGGCCACGCGTTCGACGGCCGCCCGGCGGTGCGCCTCGCAGAGCCGGTACGGGGTCCAGTACCCGTAGTCGGTGCGGAACCGCTCGAGGCAGGCGCACGCGCCGACGGGCCGCGTGAGCTGCGGCGTGTCGTAGATCACTGGACCTCCTCGACCGTGATCGTGATCGAGGCCGTGTCCTCGGCGACGCCATAGTAGACGTAGCCGCGCGGCCGGTGCTCCTCAGACCAGTTCTTGCCGTACGACCCGGCGAGCTGCCGGGCCTTCGCTACTGCCTTCCCCACGTCCGCGAACAGGTAGACGGTCGGATCGCAGTGGCGGTCCTGGTGCAGTACGACGGCGATCTTCACGCGGTCGGTTCCTCCACCCGAAAGGTGCGGCGCTCGGCGTCGGTCGCGTCGGGAAGCGCGGTGACGTACGCTGCCTTGGTGCGCCAGGCGCCCGCGCAGGTACCACGGATCGCGGCGGGCGCCATGCAGATGACGGTCGAGTAGTCGCTATATGTCCGGCGGTACCCGTTGAACGCCGAGTGATTGCACTGACGCTGGACGACGCGCCAGTACTTCCGGTGCCGGGCCGAATCGGTGCACGCGGTCCCGGCGCTCACGGTGACCGCCCAGGTAGATCGTGCTGCCCCATCGGCGCCCAGGAACCCGGGCGCAGCTCCTTTTCAACCCGAACGCGCGCACCGGGCCAGAGCCCGTCGCCGCCGGGCAGATCCACGGCGACCTGTAGCGCCGCCACCAGATCATCGGCGGTCACCGTAGCGTCGTCGGCCGAGCCATGACTGGCGTCGCCGCAGACGATGGTCAGGCGATAGGTACCCATCAGCGGCCTCCCTTCGGTAGGGCCTTCTGCCCGGGGCCGAGCGCGCGCGGGACGACGGTCTTCCCGGCGGGCACAGCGTTCGGCGACAGGTTCACGTTCTGTCCGGCCCGGTGTCCCTGCTCGTAGGCGTCCGGGTTGTAGGCGTTCCCGTTCCCGACCGCCGGGAGCGGCTTCGACGCGAGCACGTCCTTCTCGTACTTCTCAACGGCCAGCCGCAGCTGGTCGAGCCGGACCAGCGCCGTCCCGTGCCCGGCCGCCCGCTCGGCGTCGAGGATGGCCTGCCGGGCGTCGTCGTACCGACGCCGGATCGCCGTGACGTAGCCGCGCCACCACGCGACGTAGAACCCGCGCGTGTACTCGCCCGCCGTCTTCGCCCGCCGGTACGCGGCGGCCGACAGGCGGAACCCGGTCCGGCCGAGCGTCGTGAACATGAACTTCACGATCTCCACGTCGGACGCACGCCCGACGAAGTAGTAGCCGACCTGGCCGTGGCGCCCGATCAGCATGTCGCAGTCGTGCGCCTCCGCCACCCCCATCGCCAGCTGCTCGATGTGCGCGATGCGCCGCGTCTGCCCCCGCCCGCCCGGAAAGAACCCGTCCGACGGGTCGAAGTACAGGTGCCCGAGCGGATCGGCGTCCGCCTCCTCGGCGAACTCCACGTCGGACATGGCGAGCTTGTGCTTGAGGAGGAGCTCCTGGACCTTCGCCGCGTACGTCGCGGCGGCCTCGGCGTTCCCGAGCTCCTGGTAGGATTCAGCGGTCGCCCGCAGCTTCTGCAGGCGCGCGATGATCGTGGCGCGGTCGGTCACGGCTGTCCTTTCGTGTCGTCCGTCGGGGAACCGTCGGTAAGCTGCAACGGAGCCGGGGGCGCGCCGCCCAGGGCGGTGATCCCCATGCGCTGCAGCGTGTGCGTCATGTAGGCGTTCACCTCCATCTTCGCCTTCTCGACGGTCGTCTCCATGTGGCGGGCGAACGTCTTGGCCATCCACGGAATGCCGTCGGACAGCTCGCGCTGGAGCTTCTCCAGGCGGCCGATGATCTTCTCCTGTTTCACCTTCGACAGCCCGGCCCCGATCTCGCCCCGGACGGCGGCGAGCGCCTCCTCGACGAGCCGCGCGGTCTCGGCCGTTGCGGCGTCGAGCTCGGCCCGGGCCACGGTCTCGATCCGGCGCAGGGGCAGGGCGGGCATCCGCTCGCCCCCGACGTGGTAGATGGTGCACTGCGGGCCGTCACCCACGTTCATCGAGCTGACGAACGTCGCCCACTGGGCTTCGGACAGCCAGACCTCGATGAGCTCCTCGCGGGCGTGGGGCCAGTCGTGCGAGATGTCGCCCCCGAGCGTCGAGCGCGCGATGCGGATGATCACCCAGTTGCCGTGGCGGAAGTCCGACCCGTACAGCGCCGCGCCCGGTGCGCCGGAGACGCGCGCCGCGCTGATCTGCCCAAACGCGGGGTGGTTAAGGTCGGTCGAGCCCGGCAGGGCGCCGGGGCTCTCGACGGGTTCCTGCACCGGACGGGTCACGTGATGGGGTCCTTTCGCATGGAGGCGAGGCGCTTCTGCGCCAGGTCGCGGCGTACGGCGTCGGGGAGCACCTGGTACCCGTCGCGGATCACACGGACGAGGAGGCGCCCTTCGGGGAGCTGGCAGTCGAACGCGCCGCACGCGAGGCGCACGGCGTCAATCATCCCCATGCAGCGGATCGCGGTCTCGAACGCGACGCGCGGGACGGGCACGGGGTCGGCGGTCGCCCAACGGTCAAGGACCTCGGCCTGGGTCGGGCGGGGGCGATCAGCCATCGTGGGGTTCCTCCGTCAAGGTATGGTCGAGCCGGACCGCCGACAGCAGCATCCGGCGCTCGGCCTCGACCTTATCGAGGTCAATCTCGAAGTACTCGGCGAGCAGCTGTTCGATGGATCGGCTAACCGGCCAGAGCTGGTCGCCCCGATCCGCCCGCTCACAGAGCTCGATCTGGGGGTCACGGTCGTGCGTGAGCCAGGCAAAAAACGCGCCGATCCGCTGCGACTCACCCGACACGGCCACCAGGCGGTCGCACTCGGGCGTCAGGTGCAGGGCCTTCGTGGCGACGTTCACCGCAGGTTCCCGAGCGCATCGGCCGCGAGCAGCAGCCCCTTCCCGATCTTCGTGAGCTCGGTCGCCAGGGTGCGGGCCTCGGCCAGCTGACGCTGGAGGCGCCCGATGGCCTCGACCTGATCGGCGATGACCCCAACGAGCCCCGCGACCGTCGTGCGGTCCGGGGCGAACGTGCCGCGCAGGGCGGCGTCGCGGAGCGCGACCAGCAGCTCCGGGCGCCCGGTGTCGATGGCCGCCGCGACGGCCGTGGGGACCAGGTTCAGGTTGTGCGGGTTCACGGGATCACCTCGACGTTCAGGACGACGACCTTCTCCGTCGCCCGGTGCGTGTGAAAGGGCTGGTGGATGTCGAGCGTGGGGTCAATCCGGTTCCAGAAATCGGTGTACCGGTCCTCGACCTGCCACGCGGTGGCGCAGTCGGCGAACAGCTCGTTCGCCTCGGTGTCGATGACCTCGTGCCGGATCGGCGCCGACGTGACGACCGCGCCGACGTGCAGCGAGGCGCAGGTCAGGTCGAGCGTGGTGGCGGTGACGCGGTACCTCACGGTGTGGTCCTTTCGATGGCGAGGATGCTGCGGAGAACCTCTTCGACGTGCGCCCAGGCGGCCGTCTCGGCGCCCTCGTTGATGGCGTCGGCCGCCCGCCCCGTCTGCCGGGGAAACGCCGCCCCATGGAGCGCGTGGCGCAGGGCGGTCGCGTGCAGCTCGCGGTACGTCTGGCCGTTCCGCCGGTCGGTCTCGAGCGACCGGGCGACGGCGAGCTCGGCGGCGGCGGTTAGCATCGCGTCCACGTTGCGAAGCGCGTACCGCACGTCCACGTTACGGCCGATGACCGTGTGGATCGCGGCGGCGAACCGTTCCAGGGTCGCGGTCGAGACCTCGATGGTCGTCGTGACCCAGGTGTCCCACTGCCCGGTCATCTGCTGTTCGATCTGCGACGGCTTCACGCGGCCTCCTCAGCAGTAGTGGGGGCGCTGCGCGGGCCACGCGACGGCCGGGTGATCCTCGACCCGGACGCTGTAGTCCTCGCCGCCCAGGACGGAGTACCGGGCGCGGGTGAACGGATACTCGCGCTCGAGCCGGGTGCGGACGACGTGCGTCTCGACGCTGCCCTGGACGACGACCGAGCCGACCGGTTCCCCGGTGTCGTACCACCAGCCGCCCTCCTCGGGGCCGCCATAGCACCGCTCGACGCGGTAGACGTTCACGAACGTCGCCGGGGCGCCGTTCGGGTTGAGGATCGCGGGCTGGCTGAATTCCTGCGGCTCACCGTCTTCGGCCTCGACGGCGTTCAGCAACGTGCCCACAGGGTGATCATCAAAGAAACGCTTCACAGGTCATCCTTTCTTCAACAGGTTTCGGGATCGTGACCCTGGGTCCAGGGCTGCCCGCAGACGGGACAGTCGGCCCAGGCGAGGTCTGCCATCTGCCGGTACGCGGCCAACTTCAGCGCCAGCCGGGCGACGGGCCAGCCCTCCAGGGCGGCGACCGTCCGGGTCGCGGCCTCGGCGCGGGCGAGCGTCTGCGCCTTTCCGAGCCCGGACGCCCGGGCCGATTCGAAGCTGCGCCGGGTGAAGGCCATCAGGCCTCCCGCGCCAGCGTGTCGATGACCCGGCGCGCCTCGGCGGCCGACGGCGCCGTGGTGATCGGCGTCCCGTCGCGGCTGATGTACCAGGTCGCGGTCGAGAACGACCGCGTGACGTAGAATCCGCGGTACGAGAAGTGCGTCGGCACCCGCAGGTCCACCTTCAGGTCGCGGATCGCCGCGCGCGTCAGGTCGTTGCGCCGGGCGCGGTCCGTCCGGCTGGGGTCGCCCTCGAGGGGGCGCATCTTCCGTATGCGACTGGTCGGGGTCACGGTGCAGGTTCCTTCGGTTCCGGCGGGTTGACGTTGGCGGCCACCTGCTCGATCTGGACCTCCCAGTACTTCCGGGCGCCCAGCAGCTTGGCGGCCTCGCGCTGCGCGGTCTCTACGTTCGGCGCGGTCCCGACGACGGACCGCCCGCGAAAGTACGCGCGGTAGTTCACAGGGCGCCCCGGCGGCGCAGCTCGCCCAGCGGGTCGCGCGACGGGTCGGTCAGGTACTTCAGGGCGGCGAGCGCCGCCAGGACGGCGAGGAGCGTCTTCACACGAGCACCTCCGGCGTGAGCAGGGGTTCGACCACGGTGCCGAGGCTCCACGTCGTCCGCTCGGACGCCGTGGCCAGGGTCACGTCCTTCCCTTCCTCGGTCGTGAACGTCCGCGACACGACCCGTTCGACGGTGACCGTGGCGCAGGCGGACGACAGATCCTCGAGCGTGCCGTACTTGATCCGGTCGGGCAGCGGGCGGAACCCGCGCGGCGGCACGTCCACGATCACCGACCGGAACCGCGCGCCGACCGGCAGCGTCCCGAGCAGGACCGCCGGGCCGTAGACTTCCCCGGTGTGGTCGGTCACGGCCGGGTGACCATCGTCGGGAAGTGCTTTTCGGCCGTCGCGTACGGGAACATGAACGTCTTCCCGTCATCGCGGCGGGTCACGATGCAGTACTTGGCGTAGGGCTTCACGCCGGTGACGGTGTACGTGTGGCGGCGCACCGTCATCTGGCAGCCGACGATGGCCGGGTTGAGGTGCAGGTCGGCGAAGTCCGCCGCGAGCTTCTCGGCCACGCGGGGGTTCGTCGCGGGCAGCTTGAACCGGACGGAGCCCTTGAACTCCGTCGTGCTGAACGACCCGGCCGCCGCCTCGACCTCGAGGCCGTACCGGGTCGCGATGTCGCCCGCCGCCGCGAGCAGGGCATCGCCCAGCTCGGCCGCCGTCGCGCGGTTCATCACGTGGGTCTGCTTCATCAGCGCTCCCTCGTTTCGGGGGTGAACGTCGCCCGGGCTTGGAACCGGGCCGCCGCATTAGGGCCGGGGATCGGTCCCGGCCCTCCTCTGCGTTAGGCGTTGGACGTCAGGATGGTGCGGTTGCCGACCGTCACGGCGACGCCGCGCAGGTTCGCGCCGCGCAGGTCGGCGTCGGTCAAGCACGCCCCGGCGAAGTTTGCCCCGCGCAGGTCGGCGCCCTGCAGGTCAGCCCCGGTGAGGTCGGCGTTCGAGAGGTTCGCGCGCTGCAGGTCCGCGCCCTGCGCGTCCACGCCGCGCAGGTCGGCCGCGTGGAGGTCGGCGTCGTTCAGGTTCGTCCGGCGCAGCCACGCCCCGTGGAGGTCGGCGCCGCGCAGGCTGGCGGCGCGCAGGTTCGTCGCGCCCAGGTCCTCCTCGGCGAGGTCGGCCCCGGCGAGATCCTTTCCGGGCAGGTCGGTCAGGTTCAGGCGGTCAACGACCAGCAGCGTGGCGCGGGTCGTCCGGTGGCGGACCTTCTTCACGCGGTCTCCTTTCGGCGGGCGCGCCGGGCCTCGATGACCTCGAGCGCGACGTTCCCGCAGTGGGCGCAGTACCCGTGGCCCAGGATGGTGGTGGTGGCGACCTGCTTCCCGCAGGCCTCGCACGCATTCGCATACGTCGGTGCACGGCGCAGGAAGCGGTCGAGGAACGCCTGGTCAACGGCCGTGTCGTCGGCCGCCGCGATGAGCCGGTTAAGCGCGGCGCGGGCGCGCTGCGTGTTGATCACGCGCCGTCGCCGACCAGCGACCCGACCGCCAGGACGAGCGGGCGGGGAAAGTGGTCGGTGACCGCCGTGTCGCGGTCGCGCAAGATGCGCGCGCCCCGGCGCAGCAGCCGGGCGACGGTCGCCGTGTCCCACGTGCTGTGCTCCTCGACCAACCTGGCGTGGCAGAACGCCGACCGCGCCCGCATTAGCGCGGCCATGTCCTGCGCGTACAGCGCTATCACGTCCGAGTCGACGGCAATCGTGCCGTGCTCGGTCAGGCGCTGCCAGTCGCGGACGTGCCGCGCGATGGCCGCGTCGAGGTGGAAGATCAGCCGCTTCGTCGTGATCATACGGTCCTTTCGTTCGGGGTTCCGCCGGACTTGGGACCGGCGGCGCGCCTTAACGGGCGCCCGGATCGGGGCGCCCGTCCCTCGGCCCTTGCGACCTTTAGCACCAGCAGCCCTCGGCTTACCGCGCCGCGCGGCGCTCGAGCCCGCGCAGAATGGCCTCGACCCGGGCGAACGCCCGCCGCGACAGCGTGAAGACCCGCACCTGGCCGGGGTCCTCCTTCAGCCCATACTGCCGGAACGGAATCTTCCGCGCCCGGAGCCAGGCCCGCAGCGCCAGACCGTTCGGCGTGTCATCCACGCCACCGTCCGACATGAACTTCATGAAGATCGGGCCGCCATCGGCCTCCATCATCAAGTCGGACCGCCACGCCGGATTCTTCCCGCGCGTCAGGCCGGGCACGTGCTTGAACAATAGCGCCTCCCAGCGCTCGTACCGCACGTCCTCGGCTGCCTCACGCGATGCCTGCCGCTCATCCATCTCGCCCAGCCTTTCTCTAGTGGGGTTCCGCCGGGCTTGGGACCGGCGGTGCGCCTTAACGGGTACCACGTCGTGCGAGACCGCGTGCTGGCGCCGGTCGGAACCCGGCTCGACCCAGCGGCGCATCGCGGACGGGCACCCGCCCCTCGGCTAACGGACCAGCGCCCGGGCGGCGGCGGCGACGGTCCGGCCGCCGCGGTTCACGAGCCAGGCGCCGGTCCCATAGTCCCGGGTGATGAAGTACGTCCGGTAGGCGAAGTGCTCCGCCTCGCGGACGTCGGCCTTCAGGTCGCGGACGGCGGCGACGGTCAGGTCGCGCCGGCGCGTCACGAAGAAAAGCTCGCGCGTCCCGCGCCGCGGCCCCGTGACGTAGTTCCCCGACCCGTCATACCGGACGCCCCGGGCGCGGGCCTCGGCCAGGATGATGGTCTCCATCCGCTCGCGGCGGTCGGCCGCGGCCTGGGTTCGGCCGGGCCGAAGGGCGACGATGATCGACGTGCGCGGTCTCATCGGTCCTCCACATATTCGGGTTCACCAGCGGGGGCCCACTCGGCGATGCGGTCCTCCTCGACGTCCCACGCGACGACCTGGCGCTGAACGACCGCCCCGCCGAAGTAGTCCTCGGCGGCGGCGCGCCGCGCGCGGGCAACCGCCGCCGCGTGGGTCCGGCAGGCGACGGCGCGGTCCACGAGGTCGACGTCGAAGTCGATCTCCTCATTTACGTTGGCGCCGGGCCGCACGGTCTTCCAGGACACGGCCCAGCGTTCGGCGCCCAGCTCCTCGTAGGTCCGCTCGGGCCAGACGAAGACGCGTGCGCTCATACCGGCTGCCTCCTTTGAGATGGGTCGCCGGACTTGGGACCGGGCCGTGCCTTAACGGGCGCCGATCCATCGGCGCCCGCCCCTCGGCTACTTCCGGCGAAGCTGCGGCGGCAGCGAGAACGGCCCGAGCTTCCCGGTCTCGCCCCGCGCCTCGGCCGCCGTGATGACCGCCCGGACTGGCCCGGTGTAGTGGTCGCCGCGCCACGAGTTCGACCCGAAGGCCACGTCACCGGCCGCTAGCTTGTCGAGCTGGAAGACCGCGATGACCCCGAAGGAATCCGTCGCCGCGTCGGCCTCGGGGCCGAAGTCCACGGCCATCATCCGCCCCTCCGTAGCCTCGTCAAACAGGACGACGTGGAACCCGAGCCCGCCGACGCCGTTGCGGTGCCACTCGACGGCGTGAACCTTCGTGATCTGCACGTCGGACATCTCGCCCAGCCTTTCTCCAGTGGGTTCCGCCGGACTTGGGACCGGCGGTGCGCCTTAACGGGCGCCGACGGATCGGCGCCCGCCCCTCGGCTAACGGACGGGGTACAGCGTGCGGAGCTGCTGCCAGTTGATCCCGATCCCGTCCTTGCGCTCGATGTACACGGCCAGGCGGGTCGCGTACCGGCGCGGAATCCAGGCGTAGTCGGGGCGCCGGGTCGCCCAGGCCCGGTGCGTGCGGCGGAACTCGCGGGCGCGGTCGGCGCGGACGCCCCGGCCGACGACCCGCAGGCGGTAGGTCGCCCGGTTCAGGTATGCGCGCAGAGTGGCGATGACCGCCCGCCCGGCGGGGTCGTTCGGAACGATGAACATCTGCCGCGTGGGCTCGCGGCGCGGCGACGGCTCGAGGGTGTCGATCACGCGGCCTCCGTGACCCAGATGCGCTGCGCGGTCGTCCCGTCCCACTCGACGGCGAGCCCGACCACGGTGGCGAGCCTCCGGATCAGCTCGCCCACCTTCAGCCGCAGGGCCTCTTCCACCGCGTCCGGCAGCTCCACGGCCGACACGATCCCGTACGCCAGGTAGACGCCGGGCCGCCAGCCGTCGCCCGCACGGTGATGGCGCGGGGGCTCGAGGTCTTCGGCGTCCTGGTGGTGATAGAAGACGTACGCGCCGACGACGCCGATCTCGGACGCGACGCGGGCGCAGCCGCACCCCTGGCAGCACTCGTAGTTCTGGTGCGCCGCGACGCCCGCCTGGCGCAGCGCCTTGAACAGGGCGTTCAGCTTCGTCCTCACGCGGCACCCCCGTTCAGGCGGCGGGCGGCCTCGAGCGCCGACAGGGCGACGAAGTGGCCCCGGTTCCCGGGGAGCACGTACACGGTGCAGACCGGCGCGCCGGGGTCGGTCACCGACGGTTCGACGCCGACGACGTGCGCCGGGTTCACGTACACCGGCGGCAGGTCGTCGGTACGGGGCAGCATCACGAGCGCCATACACGTCCTTTCGTTGATGGGGTCGCCCGGACTTGGGACCGGGCCGTGCCTTACGACCGCCGGAACCGCGCGGCGGTCGCCCTCGGCGTTACTCGTCCTTCGCCTCGTTCACGAGGTCGCCTAGCGTCTCGATCACGTACCCGTCGTCGCTGTCCGACTCGATGCCCCAGAGCCCGGCCGACGTGACCCGCGATTCGCCGCACAGCGTGCAGGGCGGGTGCCGGACCTCGACGAGCAGGCCGACATACGACCAGTCGTCGTTCAGGAACCGCCGCACGCGCTCGGCGATGGACGCGATGACCGCCGCGTCGCGCGTATCCGACGGCGGCTGCCACCAGTACACCGACCGGGGCGTGTGGATCTTCCGCGCTGCGCCGTCGAACCCGGCCGGGCGCTGCGTGCTGTTCATCTCCTTGACCGCGCCGTAGATGTCCGTGTCCGTGAACGGGTTCACCGTCAGGTCGGGCGCCAACTGCGCGCGGACCGCGTACCCGGTGGCGGCCTCGCCCAGCACATACCAGGCGGTCCACGCGCCAAACTTGCCCTTCGCCTCGCCTAGCACGTTCGCGTAGTTCATCCGGCATCCTTTCCATTTGGGGTTCGGCCGGGCTTGGGACCGGCCGTGCGCCTTAACGGGCGCCGACGGATCGGCGCCCGCCCCTCGGCTACTTTGCGTCCTTCGCCCGCCGCAGCTCGGCGACGGCCGTGTCGCGCAGGATACCGGCGACCTTCCGATTGTACTGCGCGTCCGTCGTCGTCCGCACGTTCGCGCCGAGCCCGATGGCCGCCCGGCAGTCGGCCAGGGTGATCCAACGCTGGATCATCGGGCCGTCGCCCGCCGGGGTCTGGTGGACGAACGAGTCGCCCTGCGCCAGCTCGGCCATCCGGAGCCGGGTCCAGAACTTCTCGGCGGCGGCCTCGTCCTTGATCTCGCCCATATCGGCGATGACCAGGCCGAAGATCATGGTCTCCCGCATCACGGGCGACAGGTTCACCCACGCGGGGCTCTGCTCGTTCGACATCTGCCAGCGAAGCGACATCGGGTCGTTCCTTTCGTTCGGGTTCGGCCGGGCTTGGGACCGGCCATGCGCCTTACGACGACCCGGGGCGCGCGTACGGCCCGGCGGATCGTCGCCCTCGGCGTTACCCGGGGGTCTACCGCATATGTCACCTCAAGTGATGGGGTTCGGCACGGACGCTTACCCGGCACCATACCTGGCGCGGCGTCCTGCGTTCCGCCCGGACTTGGGACCGGGCCGTGCCTTAACGGGCGCCGGTTCGTCGGCGCCCGCCCCTCGGCGGTTCAGACCTCGACGCCCATGTCGGTCGCCCACGCGACGATGGTTTCGAGCTTCTCGACCATCGCGGCCCGCGCGGCGAGGCGGGCCTCCTCGGTCAGGTTCGCCGACGACGACGTGGACCGCGACAGCCCGTTCCGGGCCGACCGCAGCACCTGGGTCCGCAGCGCGGCGACGATGGCCGACGGCGCGCGGTCGGTCGCCAGATATTCCTCGACCTCGCGGGCGACCATCAGGCGGGCGGCGGCGGCCACCGAGTCGTCGGCCCAGCGGAACGGCGACTCCACGTCGGTGTTCCCGCCCCGCCAGTCGGTCAGGTCGGCGCCGTTCGCACGGGCCACGGCCCAGGCGCGGAGCGACGCCACGTTACGGTTGATCTCGGCGGTGAACTTCGCCAGCGACGCCTCGGCCGCCTCGACCTCGCTCTCGACGTGCTTCGCGAGCCGCCGGGCGACGGACGCCCGCGCCTCGTCGAGCGTCGGGAAGTACCGGGACCGCAGGACCTTGTTCTTGACCGTGTCGAACAGCTCGACCTCGACCCCGGCGCCGCGCGGGACGGCCTTCTCGGCGGTGACGAACAGGGACTCGCCCAGCTCCAGGGTTGACGATTCCGTCTGCGCGTACCCCGCCTGCGACCTCGTGGCGCGGTTCGCCGTGATGATCTGGTAGCGCTTCATCAGCTCGTCCTTTCGGATCGGGGAATAGGGACGGCCCGCCGGTCCGGCGTCCGTCGGTCAGCGATGACGGGCGGGGGTTTCGAAGCCCCCGCCCGGCGGCCCTACCGGTCCACCACGGTCAGGTCCGGGTACTCGCGCCGCCCGATGGTAACGCGGACCGTCACGGCGTCGGTCAGGCGGACGGTATCGCCCGCCGCGACGCGGATGGCGTCGCCCCGGGCGGTTTCGCGCGCGACCTCGGCGCCGGTTCCGCCCGCGTTGTCGATGACGGTGCAGAGCCCGAAGGTCGCGGCCCACGGGCCAGGGACGAGCGGCCCGCCCTGGACCTGCCGGGCCGACGATCCGGCCGGGATGACGACGACGCCGTATCCGGCGAGGCCGTTCTCGGCCCCGGCGATGATCAGCCGCGCGTGGTAGCGCGTCGAGGGGTGACCGTCGCCGTACCGGTCTTCGAAGAGGTGCCGCGCGTCGTGTTCCATACGTCCCTTTCGGTTCGGGGAAGAACTCGCCCAGCGCCGGTCCGGCGCGGACGTTCGGAGCGAACGACGCCCGGGGGTTTCGAAGCCCCCGGGCGACGCGGGGCGGGTCACGCCTCGTCGGTAGGTTCAGTCACCCGCGACGGCGGAGATCGGCACGGCGCGGTCGCCGATGACGACCCCGGCCGGGAGCGACGACGACAGGCCGGTGATCCGGTTCCGCCGGACCGCCGCAATGCGCTCGACGGCGGCGGCGTACGCCGGGGCGACCGCGAGCGACGCGGCGAGCTGGTCGCCGCCGAAGTACGGCGCGACGGCGGCGACGATGGCGCGCTGGGCGGCCATGCGGTCGGCCAGGCGGTACGGGGTCGGCGCGTCCTGGACGGCCGCGACGACGATGGCGACGACGGCGGGGTTCATCGGGCGGGCGCCGGACGACGGCGCTGGATGCGAACGAGCAGGGCGGCCAGCTCGTCCATCGGGGTCGAGGTCATCGGGTCGGTCCCTTTCTGGTCGTGCGGGTTCGGATCGGGGAAGAATTCGCCCAGCGCCGGTCCGGCGCGGGCGTTCGGATCGTAAGGCGCCGCCCGGGTTCGACGCCGGGCGGCGACGGGTTCAGAACGTAACGGCGGTGCAGCGGGCGACGTACGGCCGCAGGGCGCGGGCCATCGCGGCGTCGTCGGCGACGCGGAACGCGAGGCGGTCGGCGACGTGGTAGACGGCGTCCCGGTCGAGCTGTGCGATGATCCGGTCTTCGTTCGCGTGCGGGGCCACGGGTACGGTTCCTTTCGTCCGGCGGGTACGGGGTCGCCCGGCCGTCCGGCCCGGCGACGTTCAGCGATGACGCGCGGGGGTTTCGAAGCCCCCGGGCGTCGGGCGGGCGGCGACCGCCGGGCGAATCCAACCCCCGGGGCATCTGGTCGCGTGCCGGGCCGGTGGCCCGGTGCCCAACGCAGCGCCGCCCGGCGCCGGTCCGGCGCGGGCGGTTCGGATCGTAAGGCGGCCCCGAGTTTCGAAGCCCGGGGCCGTCGGGTTCGTCACGCGGCCGAAACGCGGCCGGGGAACGCGCGCCGCATCGCGGCGAGCGCCGCCGGGGCGAAGTGCGCCCCGATGTGCCACGTCGTTATCGCCTCGACCGGCGTACCGGCCGCGCCCCGGTACGCGGGGCCGTCCTTCCAGTTGTACACGGTTACGATCCGCCCACCGGCGGCCAGGACCCAGCAGGCGTCCACCTTGTATCCGTCGCTCCGGCCGTTCGGCGGACCGAAGGCAGCGACGAGCGCGGCGTACGTCGTGTCGACGTACCCGGCCAGCGACGTATCGTCGGCGCAGGCGGGATTCACGGGCTTCATTCGGACGGTCCCTTTCGGTTCGGGTTTCGGCTCGCCCAGCGCCGGTCCGGCGCGGGCGTTCGGTTCGTATGACGCCGCCCGGATTCGACGCCGGGCGGCGACGGGTTATGCGACCGACGGGAAGAGCGCCCAGTCGGCGGCCGTGACCAGGTTCCCTTTCGCGTCCCGCAGGGCAACGACGGTCGCCGACGGGCCGAAGGATTCGAGCGAGACGCGGATCGTCCGGCGCACGTCGGCGTCGTACGTCGCGTCATGCACGACGGCGACGAGTTCGACGTACCCGGCGCCCAGCGGGTCGAGCGTGAGGCGGATCGGGACCACGGGTCGGTTCCTTTCGGTTCGGGGATACGCCCCGCGCGGCCGGACCGGTCGGCGGGGTTTCTGCGAATGTCCTGCCGGGGATTCGACGCCCCGGCGGGACGACGTGCGCTGGAACGGTGGCGGGTCGCGTCCGCGTTCGGGGAACGGCCCCCGGCGGAAAACCCCCGCCCGTTCGCCCCGGGTTCGCGGCCGATGTTCCGGCGCGCCGGGCGGGCGGCCCGCGACGACCAGTCGGACGATGGGGGCGGTGTCGCCCCAGTACGGGTCGGGGGTCCGGCGGCGGGGGTTCCGGTTAATCCGACCATCCCCGTCGGTGCTTCGTTCACCCGACCCGCGCCGTCGTCCGTCGCGCGGGTTCGTTCGTTCGGGGGTTCCGGCTTCGCCTTCCCGGTATCGTCGCGGCGCGCTGGGCCCGGCGGTTCCCCCGGCGGTTTTCCCGGTCGGTACGGCGTCGCGCCGCGTTCCGGGGTCCGCGACCCGAAAACGTAGCGAATCCCGGGCCGCCGTCGCCGTAGATGTGTAACGATCCGATTACATCCGTAAAGCGCGACGGCGTAACGGGTTACGGGTCGTGCTAGTATACGCGCGATTCTACCGGGTCGGCGGGGGCGGTCCCGAAACCGGGGCATTTTGGACGGTCCGGCGCGACCGGAAAAATGGGCGCACGACGAAAACGCCGTAACTTCCGTATTCCCACGGGGTTACGACGCTTCCGCGCGCGTGCAAACGTGTCACCTCCGGATCGGCCGTTTGGGACCGTTTTGCGCCGTTCGGCGCCCGGGGGCGCGGCGGCGGGGGCCTTGAGATCACACCCGTAAACCGTTACGGCGTACGCGGTTACGACCTCTCCTATAAACGCGCGAATTCCGACCTGGGCTGCCCGGGACCCGCGCCCCCGCCGGATCGGGCCGCCCCGGGGCGGCGGCGACGCCGGGCGGGCGTCGGCCGGGGTCGTGCGCCCGGTCCGGTCGGGCGAACGCCGGGCGCCGAGGTCGGGAATCGGGCGGCGGGCCATACCCGACGGGTCCGATCCCCGGCGAAATGCGGCGTGCGAGGATGACCGTAGACGTGGAAACGGGGGCCGTCTTCGCGACCGGTCGTAAACCGTTACGGCGTACGGGGTTACGACCCGTTTGCCGGGGGGTGGGGGTTATCGGGATACGGCCGCGCCCCGGCGACGTAGCGTAACCCGTTACGCGGCGCGGGTTTACCGACAAACCGGTTCCGCGACGGGTCGGGGCGTACGGGTCATCGTAGCACGTTTGAAAAATCGTGCCAACGCGGCGCCGACCGGCCGAATGTAACCGGATCGTTACATTCCGCCCCGGCGCGACGCCCGGTCCGGCCCCGCGACGTGCCGGGGGTCGAAACCGACGAGCCCGGGTGCCGGAAACGGCGCCGCGACGCCACTTCCGGGGGCGTTCGTGCGACGTTCCGCGTAGACGTGCGAACGGAAGACCGCGCGGCCGTCCGCCCGACCGACCCGGCGTGAATCGCGGAAACCCGCGCCGCGCCTGGCTTTCCGCCGGTTTCACGCAGCGCGCGGGGCACGCTTCTCCGGGTCACCGGCAAGGGTCGTAAAAAACCGTGCCACGGCGGCCCGTTCGTCGCCTTGTAATCGGATCGTTACATCGCCGCATTCCGCGGCGGCGTGCGAATCCCGGGCCTGGCACGGAAATTTCTCCGTTACAAAACGATTACACTTCTGGCGGCGCGCGAAAACCGTGCCGCGACCGGCCGACCCGATGTAACGAACGTGTAACGATACTGTAACGACAGGGTCACGTGCGAGGTTCACGCGAGCGGCGCGCCGACCCCGACGCCCGGGCGTTCGGTCGGGCGACCGGTCCGGGGCGGAGTAACCGACGACGACGGACCACTTTACGTTCGGGCCGGGCGCGGCGGGATCACGCTTCTCCGCACGTCTACGCGGACGGGGGCGGCGACCAGTTCCGGGGCCACGCGACGCGGGCCGACGGGACGGGGTTCGGGCGGCAGGCCGGAGCAGCGCGGGAGTCGGCCGGGCGCCGAGGGTTCCGGGGCGACGACGGCCGGAAACGGCGCCGCCGCGCCACGGAACGGTTGCGCCTGCCCGGAAACGGCGCCGGGGCGCCGTCGGCCGCGCTACCGTTAACGGCGCCCGCGACCGCCGGGAATAGGTTGCAGCCGCGCCGGATCGGCGACGGTCGCGGCGGGACGCGGGACGCGGCGCAAAGCTCCAGGGACCACGGGGTTACGCGGTCGGCGACGCGCCACGGGAATAGGATCGGGAATAGGTTAACGGTTCGGGCGCGCGTCGGTCGTACCCGTACGGGCCAGGGGTCGTACCCCTACGGGGTACGCCCCGCCCGGCGGGTTCGACGCGCCCGTGGACATGGGAGAGGCTTGCGGCCGCGCCGCCCGGTCGGCGACGCCCCGGGTCGGGTCGGCCGGATCGGCAGCGGAGCGCTATGGCGACAGTGCCGCAAAATGCGATTGCTGCATGGGCGAAATGCCCCACTGTCGTGAATCTTTACAGTCGTGTCGCAGAATGCCGCAGTGACGCATTATGCGATAGCCATCTGTCGCGAATCGCCGCAGTGCCGCGGAATGCCGACGTTGTGGGGCGAATCGCCCCAATAACGCCGAAGACCCTACGAAGGACTTTCACTTATAGGCCCCTTCGACCGGTTCGCGGTCGGGAAGATGCTTTGGCCCACTCTGCCCAGCCTTGCGTCTTGAAACACGACGCCCCCGTAGACGTGTGAGACGCCGCGCGCCCGCCCGGTCGCCCGGAAGAGCGCCGGATCGGGTCGTCTGCGTGAACGTCGCACGCGTCACGGTACGACGCCGCCGCTAGGCCGCCTGGTCACGATCCGCGCGCGAACCGCGCCGCGCCGGGGTCGGCCGGTTTCGGCGCCGCCGCGTGGTCCTAGGTCATCGGGCGCCGAACCCGTAACACGCCGCGACCGGGCGCCGACGCCGTAAACCCGCGCCGCGACGCCACTTGCGGCCTATTCGGGCTTACTTAACGTAACGTATATTATATGCAGTCGTTTCTGTAACCCGTTACGCCGTAACGCTTTACGGGCGTACGTTCGCGCGTTACGTCAACCCGGTATCAGGTGCGACCGGGAATCATCCGGCGCCCGGACCGAACGGTTCCCGAACCGTTAAGTCGATGTAACGCTCGGCGCCCGAACGGGTTACGAGGTTCACGTACGCGGGGCGAACGACCACGGACCTACGCCCCGGCCTGCCCGCGCCCCGGATCGGCCGCCAGGCGTGGCCCCCGCGCGTCTACGCACGTCGTAGTGACCGCACGCCGTCGCCCCCCGGCGGCTCCGGCCCGGCGGCGGCTACGGCAAGAACTCCATGCAGGTAGACGTGCTTAACGTGACGAAAACGTCTCGATTCCACGCGTAGACGCATCCCGCGGCAACCGTTTCCGCCGGGGGTACCCCGTAGGGTACCGCCCCGGTCGGGAATCCGGTTTGCCGACACCATGTAGACCCGTGGTCCCTGGTCCCGCCCCCGCCGTTCCCCGACCCGGTATCGTGATACCGAAGTGGGCGCCTGCGGCGCTGGGGCGTCCGACCCGGCCCGGAAGACCGCTGCGGCCGCGCGGCCAGCGTAGATTGAACCCGGTAGCAAAATCCTACTGCAACGATCTGAGGCGTATCCCCATGGCGTTTGGCAACCGGACCCCGGCGGCCGACGCGGGCGTAGCGCACCGCCTGCAGCCCCGCCCGCGGGGCGACGCGACCGACCCGAAGAAGCACGGCGTTCCGGGCGCGGCGTTCGCCTCGGCGGCGAAGCACCTGACGCTGGCGCAGGGCACGTCGCACGCGTCGGACCCGAACACGAACGACCCCTGCGGCGATTACCTCGGGGGCACCCCGACGACCGGCGGCGACGCCGAGTAACGCGGAGGCACGACCGTGGCCAACGTAGCGTTTGCCCACACCGGGACCATCTCGTACGTTCGGGCGATCCGGGCGGACGGATCGCTCGACTACTGCGAGAACGTCAAGGACGCGCAGGTGTTCGCCTCGCCCGCGGCCGTCACGTCGGCCCTGGCCGGAAAGATCGGCACCGTGGACGTGCACGGCGGCACCGGCAAGCGGCAGATCACCGTCTGACCCGAGGACCCTGAGCCCATGGCCTTCGCCAACCATCCCGACCCGGCGGCGCACGACGCCGCGGGGCTCGCGCACAACCTGCAGCGGCTCGCCCCCGACAGCGACACGTCGCCCGAGGCGCACAGCCTCGTCCCGGGCGCGCACGCCGTCCGCGACGTGAAGGTGCCGGGCGCCACCGCCGGGTCCGAGGCCCTGGCCGTCGCCGGGGCGCGCGAATCCGACGCCGCGCTGATGAACCCGCCCCCGGACCCGAAGCTGAAGCCGGGCCAGGGGCCGCGGCCGACGCCCGACTTCCCCGGATACAAGAACAACTGACCCGTCACCCACGCACCGAGGACCGTAGCCATGGCACACCGCCCCATCGGTATCCCGCACCCCGCCGCCGCGAAGGTGCAGGCGTTCCACCCCGCGACCCCCCGGAAGACCGTCGAGGCCGCCGCCGCCGGGGCCGGGCTGACCCCCGACCAGGTGAAGAACGTCGGCGCCGCGCACGTCGCGCACGGCCCGCACGTCGCCGGGCACGCGATGAACGCGATGCTGGCCGCGAAGCACGACGCGGCGACGGCCGGGAAGAAGAAGGGCTTTTGACCGTGGCCTTCGGCAACCACCCGGACCCGGCGGCGCACACGGCCGCCGGGATCGCGCACCGGACGCAGGGGCTCGTCCCGGGGCGCCCCGCGGCGACCGAGTACCAGGTGCCCGGGGCCGGTAACGACCCGTCGCAGCACATCGCGCCGGTCGTATCGCCCGTCGCGCTCGGCCCCGGGCCGTCGGCCCCGGCCGCGAACCGGAACGTCGTCGCCGGGGAGTTCGATCCCGACGCCGCCGTGCCCGGCGGCCCGCGGATCGCGGCGAGCTGACCGTGGCGCTCCTCGCCCCGGCAGGCCCGGCGCTCCGCGTCGCAAACTTCAGCGGCGTGGACGACGCGCGCGTCTGCTATTGGAAGGCGCCCGAGGGCTGGTTCATCTACTTCCCCGGTGCGGGGGCGGGTATCTTGTCGCTGCACACGGTCACGGAGCACGAGGACGGTACGATCACGGTGGCGCCCTCGATCCTGCTCGGCGGCCACAACTACGAGAGCGTCCACGGCTACCTCGAGCGTGGGTCGTGGAGGAACGTCTGATGGCGTTCGGCAACCACCCCGACCCCGAGGCCCACGACGCGGCCGGGACGGCGCACAACCGCCAGGCGCCGCTCGCGGCGCACGCCCGGCCGGACGGCGACCACGGGCTCACGACGGCCTACGGGACGCCCGCGTTCCCGCTCGGCGAGCCCGGGACCGCGGCGGCGTACACGAAGGGCTATTCCGTCGTGCCCGACCTGGCCGACGTGACTCACGACCCGTTCGCCGCGCGCCCCGGCGCGCCGGGCGCCACGTGAGCCTCCTCGACGCCGTGCGCGCCGCCTGGCGGCGGGTCACGTTCTACTACGGGTGGAACCCGTGGCTGGTCGAGATCCTGTCGGGATTCGCCACGCTGCTCGTGGCGGTCGTCGTCGTCACGGTTCCGCTCGTCGCCGCGCGCTGCCTTAGGTTCGTCGGGTTCCGGACCTGGCTCGCCGTGGTCGCCGTGGTCGCCGCCACGCTGCGGGTGCTCTACGAGCGGTACGTGGACCCCAACGGTTGGTCCTGGCGCGACGTGGGCCAGGCGGCCTGCGGGATCGCCGCCGGGGTCGGGCTCATCATCGTTGGTCGGGTGCTCGCGCACGTGTGAACTTTCAACCTGGCGCTGATCCGTTTGCGCCGACGCAGAGGCTTTCGATGGCTGTCCCCGGTCGGGTCTGGGAAGCAGTGTCGATCCCGCGCTGGCTCATGGTCGCCGCGGCGTTCGTCCTCGGCACGCTGGGTACGGGCTTCGCGTTCGGCCGGTTCTATTCCGGCACGACGGCGGCGACCGCGACCACGCTGTCAGAGATGCAGAAGACGGACACGCTGACGATCAAGATGCACCAGGCGCTCGAGCTGCGCGTCACCGCCGTCGAGGCCGTCGTCCCGCTGATCCGCGGGATGGCGCGCCTCAGCTGCTCGAAGATGACCCCGGCCGACGAGCTCATCGCGCAGCTCCCGTGCGCCGATCTGCTGCGCGACGTGCAGGCCGTCGGGGGCCGCTGATGTCAACCCCCTGGCTCGTCGGGATCGGGTTTGCCGCGCTGGCGGTCGCGGCCGGGTTGTGGTTTCGTCATCTCAAGAACAAACTGCCTATCCGTTCTGCGCCTGGTGGCGCGACTACTCTGGACCCTGCCCCCCGTGAGGTGGATCGTGGCGACATTCGTTGAAGGGCTCGTTGACCTGGACGTTGCGGACCTGGCCAAGGGCCTGGTCGCTGCGCTGAACCTCGCTATCGGCGCGCCGCTGATCGCAAAGGCCGTGCCGGTCATCACGCAGTACGGGACGCTGGCGAAGCTCGCCGCGCTCGAGGGCGGGACCGCGCCGACGTACTCGGGGCAGGACGACCAGGATCTGACCGAGGCGACGCAGGGGCTTCTCGCTGCTGAGCTGACCGCGAACAAGGTGACGGTGGACGGCCCGCACATCGGAAAGCTGCTGACCGCCGTCGCCGCCCGGCTCGCCGTTCGGTTCCCGGCCGGGGCCACGGCGTAAGGTGGCCGGTCTCCCGGCCTGGGCACGCCACTGGATCACTGATCCCGACCCGCTGTACGTCCAGTGGGTCGTGGCGTATTTGTTCGTGTCGGGGTACATCGGCCCGATGCGCCTGACGCTGGCGCAGGCGTCCGACGTGCTGCACAAGCTGCGCCAGCTATATGCTGTGCCCGTGCCGCCGATCACCTACGATCCGGCGGCGTGGCCTGGCCCGCCGACCGTGGATGAGCGGACGTTTGTCACGTCCTGGAAGACCTGGCTCGACGCGAACTTGGCGCCCGGGGTCACCGCGGCGCAGATGATCGCATTTCTCCGGGCCGTCGCCGCGCGCCTGACTCTGGTCTGGGCATCGTACCCCGTGAGGTCCTGATGCTGCGTCCCGTCGGGAAGTCGAAGTTCGTCGTCGTATCGGAGAAGACCGGGCGGCGGCTGTCGAAGCCGCTGTCCCGGGAGAAGGCGCAGGCGCGCCTGAACCAGATCGAGCTGTTCAAGCATCTGAAGTCGCGCGGGAGGTAGCGTGGCCGGAAAGACCCCGAAGTACGTGCAGAAGGCGGGCGGCGGGAAGTTCGTCGTCGTGTCGCACATCACCGGGAAGCGGCTGTCGAAGCCGGAGTCGAAGGCCGAGGCCGCGAAGCGGGTGCGCGAGATCGAGATCTTCAAGCACATGAAGTAGGGCGATGACCGACGCGCTCGGCCCCACGCTGTTCGCCCGGTTGACGGCCGAGTTCTTGACCGGGCTCGAACGCGACATCATGCAGGACGACGACCCCCAGCTGCGTGCGTGGCGGGCCGACCCGATCCTGTGGATGACCGACGTGCTGGGCATCCCGCGCCGGACCATCGTGTGGTCCGAGTTCGGTGGCGCCTACGCCACGCACAAGTGGGACGGGACGCCCGATCCCCTAGCCGCGATCTGCCGCGCCCTCGCCGAGGGGAAGTCCGTCGGCGTTGAGTCGGCGACCGGGACGGGGAAGACGTTCCTCGGCGCCGCCCTGGTCCTGTGGTTCACCGACTGCTGGCGCAACTCGGTCGTCGTGACCGCGGCCCCGAAGGAAGATCAGCTGAAGCTCCACATCTGGAAGGAGCTCGGCGCGATGTTCCCCCGGTTCCGGCGCCGCCGCCCGGCCGCCGAGCTGACGAGCCTGTCGCTGAAGATGGCGCCACCCGGCGAGAAGTGGAAGGCCCTGGGGTTTCCGGTCGGGGTCGTCGCCGAGGAGGTCGTGGCGACGAAGGCCGCGGGCTTCCACGAGAAGGACATGCTGATCATCACCGAGGAGACGCCCGGGATCAAGGGCGCGGTGATGGCCGCCTTCGAGCAGACATCGGTGGCGCCGCACAACCTGCGGCTGGCGTTCGGGAACCCGGACCATCGCGAGGACTCGCTCCACCGGTTCTGTGTGTCACCCGGGATCACGCACGTGCGGATCAGCGCGCTGGACCACCCGAACGTGGTCTGCGACGACCCGATGCTGATCCCCGGCGCCGTGTCGCTGCCGTCCATCCGGCAGCGCACCGAGAAGTACGGCGAAGGGTCGCCGATGTACCTCTCGCGCATCCGGGGCGTCAGCCCGGCGCAGGCGTCCGACGCGCTGATCCACCGGACCTGGCTCGACGCCGCCGTGGATCGCGGGCGCGAGCTCTGCCGGGCGCTCGGTATCCGGTCGCTCGCGGAGCTGCTGGTGCGCCCGGACCTGAAGCTGCCGCCGCCATTCGATGCGTTCGACGGCGCGCTGGCGCTCGGCGTGGACGTGGCGAACTCGGAAAACGGCGATCTCGCCGCGGTCGCGCGCGGGCGCGGCGCGATCCTCTGCGAGGTCCCGGCCGACCGGTGCCCGGACGCCAACGTGCTCGGGGCGACCCTGGCGATCACGGACATCGCCCCGCGCGGGATTGACGCCGACTACGTCGGGGTCGACTACGTCGGGGTCGGCGTCGGGTGCGCGAACGAGCTCGTGCGGCTTGGGTATGACGTGCAGAAGCTGATCGGCGGCGCGCTGGCCGAGCCCGGCGTGCTGGAGAACGAGGACGAGCAGTTTCTTAACCTGCGCGCCCAGATGCACTGGCTCTTCCGGCTCGACGCGCAGTACGGTCGCCTGATCATTGACGACGACGAGGAGCTGATCCTCGACCTGACGACCCCGACGTGGCGGCCTGCGTCGGACAAGAAGATTCAGGTCGAGGCCAAGGAGGCGCTCCGCAAGCGCCTGCCCGGGAAGCGGTCGCCGAACAAGGGCGACGCGGCGGTCTACTGGAATTGGGTGCGCCAGGTCCGGCAGACGTATACGATGGCGAACGACGCAGGCAACGTAAGCTTTTAACCGGAGAGACCGATGGCTGTCTCGCTCACGAAGTTCTACCAGTTTGTCCAGGACCTCGGGCAGGCGAACCACAACCTGAACTCGAACGCCCTGTACATCCTGCTGACGAACACGGCGCCGAACCTGGCCGACACCGTCGTGGACACGACCACGGGCACCTGCACCGTGAAGTCCACATCGAACGCGGCCGAGATCGCGGCCGGGAACGGCTACACGAAGGGCGGCGCCGCGGTCGGGTCGAACGCCTACTCGCAGACGTCGGGCACCGGGAAGCTGACCGGCAACGCCGTGACATTCACCGCGTCGGGCGGAACCATCGGGCCGTTCCGGTACGCCGTCCTGTACAACACGACGACCGGCTCGACCTCGACGCGCCCCGTGATCGGCTGGTGGGATTACGGTTCAGCGATCACGCTGAACGACGGCGAGGCGCTGAAGATCGGGAAGGACACGGGCGGGAACAACTGGGACTCGACGACGCCGATCATGTCGGTCAGCTGATGAGCGATGCGGCGCGGTTGACCGGCGGGCCGGGTGACGGCCTGCAGGTACCGGTGCCTGCGCACCACGTTGTCAATGCGGCCACCGGCCAGTACGTTCGTACACTCTGGCCGGTGGCCGGTGTGTTTTGCGTGGGTGACCGCTGGCTCCGGTACGTGCACGAGGGCGATGGGGTGTATCGGTTCGACGCTGATGTGACTCGTCCTGCGGGGGAGAAATGACGCGGAAGTCCCTGTACACGCTGAACATTGGCAACTATGCGCCGGAGATCACGGCGATTACGTACCCGTTCATGCGCCTGTACGCGCGGAAGATGGGCGCGACGTTTCGGATCATCGACACGCGCCGGTACCCGAAGTGGGACGTGGAGCTCGAGAAGCTGCAGATCTATAACCTGGCGCAGGCGCACGACGACGACTGGGCCATGTACATCGACTCGGACGCGCTGATCCATCCCGAGACGTTGGACTTCACATCGTTCCTGCCGATGGACACCGTGGCGCACAACGGGTCGGACTTCGCGCCGATCCGGTGGCGGTACGATGAGTACTTTCTGCGCGACGGGCGGAACATCGGCTCGTGCAACTGGCTGGCGCTCGCTTCGCGCTGGTGCCGCGACCTCTGGACGCCGCCCGAGCCCGAGCTGACGCAGGCCGAGATCGTGAGCCGCATCACGCCGACCGTGCGCGAGATCGCCGGGGACATCAAGTACACGGACGACGGGAAGGAAAACGGTTTCTGGCCGCCCGTGATCACGGCGCAGCACCTGATCACCGACTATCTGCTGTCGCGGAACATCGCGCGGTTCGGGTTGAAGTTCACAACGCTCTTCGAGCTGCAGAAGAAGCTCGGCCTCGAGAACTCGGGTTTCTTCTTCCACGTGTACACGCTGCCACTCGCCGACAAGCTCGCGGCGCTGCGGAAGATGCTGAAGCAGTGGCGGCTGGAGAAGTACGCGGTCTAACGTATGCCGTCGGTCGTCTATTTCAATAGCTCCGGCAATCAGAGCTGGACGGCCCCCTCGGGTGGAACGCAGAACAACAACACCATCACCGTCGAGGCCCGGGCCGGAGGCGCGTCCGGGTCGAGCCGCAACAACAACACGTCGCTCGGCGGGTCGGGCGGTGGCGGCGGCGCATACGCGAAGTGGGCAAACCTCGCGATCACGGCCGGGACGACCTACAACCTCTGGGTCGGCGCCGGGGGCGCGGCGGGCGCGAACGCGAACGCGAACGGCGCGAACGGCACGAACTCGGGCTGGAATAACAACCAGGCCGGGTACACGGTTAACGCCGGTAAGCTCGGCAACAACTCGGGCGGCGCGGGCGGGACGGCCGGGACGAACAACGCGAACGCCGTCTACTACGCTGGTGGCGCGGGCGCGAGCGGGACGAACGCGAACGTCGCGGGCGGCGGCGGCGCCGGTGGCTCGAACAACGCGACGGGGAACTCGGCGTCGGGGAATAGCGGCGGCGTCGGGCAGGCGGGCGGCGGGTCGGGCGGTAACAGCGTTGCGAACGGAAGCGGCAACGCAGGTGTGCAGCCGGGTGGCGGCGGCGCCGGTGCGGGATCGGGTAGCAATACGAGCCGCCGCGGCGGCGCGGGGGCAATCGGTCAGGTTATCCTGACGTACTACGCCGTGTACGCCCCGGGCTGCACGGGCGCCACGGTGGCCGTGACGACGACGAACGACGCCGTGCTGACGTACCTGCAGAAGATGTCCTCGCTGCAGACCTCGTTCGACCTGGCCGATGGCTCGACGCTCCCGACCGGGTGGGTTGATAGCTCGACCGGCGGCGGGTCGAGCGGCATCTTGAGCAACCGCCTGATCCTGCAGAGCGGTACGAGCTCGGGGTACCACGGCGGGATCGGCACGTCGGCCACGTGGGACATAACGGGGTCGTCCGCATATGCGAAGTGTTGGCCGGGGATCGGCGAATTTGACTTTTTGATCGAAGACACGACGTTGACATACTACGTCGGGTTCACGATCCCGGCAGGTGCCAGCACGTTGCAGGTGTGGGGCTCAGCGTCCGGTAACATTTGGAGCGCGGCGTATAGCGCGTCCCAGCACGCGTGGCTGCGCGTGCGGTGCGACGCGACGACGTGGTACTTCGACACGGCGCCGAACGCGACGGGTAACGTGCCCGGCACGTGGACGAACCGCGCGACGATCCTGCGCTCAGCCGAACCGAACGTTCCGGCGACGGCGGTCAAGGCCTGGTTCGAGGACGATGATACGGGCACGGGTGTCAACTCCGTCGCGTACGTGGACGGGTTCAACACGAATGCCAGCCCGTACGTGCTCGCCGCGACCGGCGCGACCGTCACCGTTACCACCGCAGCTGATGCGGCGCTCGTCGCCGCCCGGCGCTTGCCCGCGACCGGTGCGACCGTCGCCGTCACGGGTGGGTCGGCCGCGTTCATCATCGCGCACTGCCTCGCTGCGACCGGCGCGACCGTCGCGGTCACGACGACGAACGACGCCGTGATGACGTACGTGACCGGCGGCGGTGGCGGGACGGTCTACTGGGATGCCGAAACCGCCACGGTAGCGGTCACTACCGCGTCGGACGCGGCGCTCGTCGCCGCCCGGCGCCTGCCCGCGACCGGCGCGACCGTTGCTGTCACGCCCGGCGGGGCCGGGACCGTAGTCGGGATCGCCGCGACCGGCGCGACCGTCGCCGTCACGGGCGGGTCGGCCGCGTTCATCATCGCGCATCGCCTCGCCGCGACCGGCGGGGTCGTCGCCGTTACGCCCGGCGGGGCCGGGGTCGTCGCGCTCGTCGGGGCCGCGGGGGCGACCGTCGCGGTTACGTCTGGCGGGGCCGGGGTCATCACGCTTGTCGGGGCCGCGGGGGCGACCGTCGCGGTTACGACGACGAACGACGCCTATCTCGCGCACCAGTACTTCCGGGCGAGCACGGGCGCCGCGGTCGCCGTGACCGGCGGATCGGCCACCTTCATCATCAGCCACCGCCTCGCCGCGACCGGCGCGACGGTCACCGTCGCGGTCACGAACGACGCCGCGCTCGTCGTCCCGGTGCGGCACCTCGCGGCGACCGGCGCGACCGTCACGATCACGGCGGCGAACGACGCCAGCTTCTGGCACCTGCACATCTGGGCGTTCACCGGCGCCGCGGTCGGGATCACGGGCGGGTCGGCGGCGCTCGTCGCTGCGCGGCGCCTGCCCGCGACTGGCGCCGCGGTAGCTGTCGCGGCGCCCGCGACTGGCACCGTGGTGCTGGCCGGTACGACCGGGGCCGCGGTCGGGGTTACGGGCGGGTCGGCGATCTTCCACTTCAGCCGCCGCCTCGCCGCGACCGGGGCCACCGTCAGCGTGGCGACCGCGAGCGATGCGGGCGCCGTCGTTGTGGTCGGGACCACCGGGGCGGCGATCACCGTCACGGGCGGATCGGCCGCCCTGATCGTGAAGCGGCGCCTGCCCGCGACCGGGGCGACTGTCAGCGTAAGTGGGGTCAACGACGCTGAGTTCGCGTATGTTGTACCGTTGGTCGTGTGGCCTGCGCCGGGGGCCGTCGTGACCGTGACCGGCACCGCGACGCTCATCTGGGGCGCGATTCCGACCGGGTTGGCGACGCGCACCGCGCTGACGGCGCCCGTCGCCGAGGTCGCGCTGACCCCGCCCGCCGCGCGCGTCGCATTGACCCCGCCCGTTGCAAAGGTCGGGTTGACCGTACCCGTGGCCCGTGCCGCGTTGACCGCGGTGGTGGCGACCGTGGATCTTGCCGATTGACCGAAGGGGTGTCGGATGGCTACGCAGATCAGCATTCGCGTCGGGGACACGTCGCCCGACCTCGTTGCGACCCTGATGAATGCCGCGGGGGCGCAGAACCTGACCAATGCGTCGGTGACGGCGACGATGACGCTGGTGCAGCAGTCGGCGCTCAGTGCGTCGGTGAAGAAGACCGTGACCCTAGCGTGCACGGTTGACGCGCCCGCGACCGCCGGGGTCGTCCGGCACGTCTGGGCGGCAGGCGAGACAGACACGCCCGGGATCTACAAGCTGGAGTACACGGTGACGTACTTCAACGGTCAGGTGCAGACGTTCCCGAACGAAGACACCGTGCTGATCCAGATCGCATAACGGAGGCCGTATGCTGTACCCGTATCCGCTAAGCGCTGCCGTCGCGGCGATGACCGAGGCCCTGCCGGGCCTCTACAAGCCGACGACGTGGCTCGAATACAAGCACGCCGAGTATCGCGTCAACCACGACATGTGGGTGTACGCGCGCGATCACTACACGGGCGAGGTCCTGCTCCCGTATAAGATCGCGCACTACCTCGTCCAGAAGTACCTGGGCGAGACGCCCGAGGCGTTCATCGAGCGGATGACGCTGGCGGACTACACGCCGCACTTTTCGACCGTCGTGGACTCGCTCGTCGGGATGCTGTTCCAGGGCGAGGCCGACGCGACGAAGCGCTGGGGCGCGCTCGGCGATCCCGAGGACCGGAACACACCCATCGGGAAGCTGGGCCTCGACGCCGACGGGCTCGGCCACGGGTACGAGACGCTGTGGCGCCGCCTGGCGATTGATTTGACGGCGATCCACAAGGCCTGGGTCATCGTGGACGGCAACGTGCCCGGATCGCCGCGCATCCGGGTCATTCCGGCCGAGGCCGTGACCAACTGGCGGTACGTGAACGGCGTGCTGGTCGAGGCCCTGGTGATGGAGGACGTGGACGTGCGCGCCTCCATCGAGGACGGTGGCGACCCGGAGCCGCAGTTCATTCGGTTCACGACGGCCGGGTGGCAGCGTTACCGGCAGGAGAAGGCGCAGCAGGGGCAGACCGATGCCAAGGTGGTTCCGCTGACCGGTCCCGGCGCCGTCGGGACGTATCGGTACAAGGATCACAACGGCAACCCGACGCTGCCGCTGTTCCCGATTTCGCTGGCGCTCCCGCGCCCCGTGGGCTACATCCTGGCGCGGAAGGCGAACGCGATCTTCAACATGGAGTCCACGCGCGACGCCGGGCTGCGGGCGGCGTCGTTCGCGCTCCTGAACGTGATCGGCAACGACGCGACGTTCAAGAAGGTGACCGATATGCTGAAGGTCGGTGCCCGCGCCCTGCCGAACCAGGCGGGCTCGACGCAGGCGCACCACTTCATCGCACCGTCGGCCGCGCCCGCGACGATCCTGACCGATGTGCTGAAGGAGAAGGTCACCAACTTCTGGCGCGCCGGGTTCCGCGAATATGGCGAGGCCGCGTCGCGGAAGACCGCTGAAGAGGTCCGCCAGGACGTGGCCGGGGGCGTCGGCGCGTTCCTGACGATGCTGAAGGCCGCCGTGGACGACGCGGAGAACCAGGCGCTCTGGCGGCTCGAGCAGACGCTGTTCCCGAACGATACGGCCAAGTGGTTCGAGGCCAAGGTCGAGCGGTCCGACGACTTCATCCCGTTCGACATCAACTGGACCATCGAGCGCCTGAAGCAGCGCTACTTCGGCAACGCCACGCCGGTTCCGGCCGGGCGTTCGGCTCTACTCGAGGCGGCCCGGCAGATCGCCGTCTGGGACGGACTTCCCGTAGACGAGGATGAGCTGGAGGCGGCCGTAGACGTGCAGCAGCTGACCGCGAGCCTGCAGCTGACCGAGGGGCTGCCGATCCCGCCTGAGGCCCGGGCCGACGCCGCCGTGCGGTACATGATCGCGTCGGGGTATGTGGACCCGGACGATAAGGATGACACGGAACCCGATACGGTTGCGGAGGATACGCCGCTGATCGCGAAGCTGCGCGCCGCGGCGCTCGAGATCGCCAAGAAGATGCCGCCCCCGACCCCGAAGGCGGCCCCCGCGCCCGGCGGCGGGGCGGGCGCTACCACGTTCGGGTCACCGACGAAGCTTCCGGCCGGTCCACCCCCGGTAAATCCGCCCCCGGACATGCCCGCGGGGCTCGGCCAGCCGCGGCAGTAAGATCTGCCGCACAATGCGATAGGCCGTATATTGTAGCAGCCACCCCGCGGTCCGTCCCGCCGGGGCAGGTTTCCCCTTCAGTTCCGACGAGTGCTGCTGGCGCGATGGACCCCCTCCACCCGGGCCTATCGGCTTGTTCACGCGCCATTCGGGTGAGGCTAACGCGGTGACCCCGCCGCGTTACAAACACGGGAGCTGCTGATGCCTGCTGTGAAGATGAAGCTGAACCTCGGCGAGGGAATCGGAGAGCGCGAGGTCGAAGTTCCGGGCGTGATGCTGGAATCGCAGGTGAACGAGCTGTTCATGCCGAAGACCGCGTTCAACGCAGAGCTGGATCGGCGTGTCAAGTCGATCACCGAGGGATCGTACAAGCCGGAGGATCTGGAAAAGGCACCTCCCGAGGCCCGGGCCAAGTACGTCGAACGTCTGGCCGCGGTGGACCCCGACGTGGTGCACCTCCAGACGCTGACGGCGAACCCCGAGGCGAAGGCCCGGGTGCTCGACCGCTTGGGCGTGAAGCCCGGCGCGGGCGCCCCGACCCCGGAACAGGTCGCAGCGGAGGCACAGCGGATTCGCGCGCAGGTGCTCGGCGAGGTGAAGGCCGCCGAGATCGAGCCGCGCGACAAGAAGCTGGCGAAGGCGTCGGCGCGCATCACCGTCCTGACCCGTGGGATGCTGCGGTCGCAGATCCTATCGGCGGCGGCGTCGGCCGGGGTGAAGAAGCCCCTGCTCGGGGCGCTGAACAGCGATACCCCGGCGCCCATCGTGTCGATGCTCGAGCCCGCGTTCGGCTACGATGACGAGAAGGAATCGTGGTTCGTCCGCGAGGGGAACGGCTTCAAGATGGCCCCGACGCCGACGGCGGACCGGCTCCACATGAACGTGGACGAGTTCGTGCGGCTCTGGGCGTCGGACAAGGGCAACAGCGACTTCATTGACCCGCAGGGGCAGGCGGGTCCGGGCCTGGGCGGTCAGCAGCCGGTCGGGGTCGGGTCGGGCAAGGACATCTGGCTGACACCCGAGGAAGCTGCCGACCACGCGACGTACGAGGCCGCGGCGGCGCAGGCCGCGAAGCAGGGCGGCGTTGTCAAGACCAAGCGGGCCGAACAGCCGTACTGATCGGGACACCGAGCGATAGCGCGGCGGCGCTGCTCGATGACCCCACGTATCCGGTAGCGTCGCCGCATACCACTCTCGAAGGAGCGCCACCGTGTCGAACCTGTTGACCGCGGGTCTGGCCTATGACCCGTACTTCTACGCGAACGCGGCCCTGCGCATTCTGTACAAGCGCCTCGGCCTCGCGTTCTTCGTGGATCGGAGCCTCGAGCAGGACAAGGCCTCGACCAAGGGCAGTACCATCCAGCTCCGTCGGCCGCAGACGTTCTCGGCGACGAGCATGCCCATCGCGGAGGCGTCCATCGCCGACGTGAGCCCGACCTACTCCAACCTGGTGATCAACCAGTGGCAGGGGCAGGGCTTCCGGCTGACGGACAAGGAGCGCACCCTGTCGCCGGAGCGGTTCATCACCGAGCACATCACGCCGGTCGCCATCAGCATCGCGGACGCGGTGGACCAGTCCATCGCCGCGCTGTCGCTGGAGATCCCGTGGATCGTGTCGGCCGACGCTTCGACGCCGATCAACGACTTCGCGAACATCCGGCAGACGCTCTTCAACTCGAAGGCGCCCATCGTCAACTCGGCCGACTACGCCTACATGGTGGACGGCGTGCTGGCGAACCGGTACGAGAAGCAGCAGACGTTTATCATGGCCAACACGGCCGGTGACGATGCTCGCTTCCAGCGCGACGGCGTGCTGGGCAACAAGTTCGGCTTCGCGATCTTCGCGAACCAGAACGCCACCACGTTCACGTCCGGTTCCGCCGCCCTGACCTCGCCGGTCACGGGCACGGCGGGCGCGGTCGCCGGGGCGTCGCAGATCATCATCAGTGGGTCCGGCGGGTCGGGCAACCTGAACCGCGGCACCGTCATCACGATCACGGGCGACTCCCAGCTGTACGCGGTCACCACGACCACGGCGATGGGCTCGACCGGCTGCACCGTCCCGGTTTCGCCGAACGTGGCGAAGACCACGGCGGACGGCACGTCCCTCAGCTTCAACCAGACGACCTGCACCAGCATGGGCCTCGCGTTCCACCGCGACGCCTTCGCGCTGGTCATGCAGCCGCTGGAAGACCCCGGCCCGGGCATCCTGTCGGCCACCGTGCGCGACGAGATCACCGGCCTGACGCTCCGCGCCCGCATCTGGGGTTCGGGCGGCAGCGGCGCCACCTTCTGGACGGTGGACGGCCTCTGGGGCGTGAAGACCAAGGACCCGAACCTCGCGGTCCGCATCCAGATCTGATCCTAGCGTGGCGGGCGCCCCGTAGCCTGTGGGCGCCCGCCGCGGCGGGGTCGTCACCGTAGCCAGAGGAGAATGCACGCCGTGGCGATCAACATGGAGCTGGCAGAGTTCACGAACGCCGTCGCGATGGTCGGCGCCGACATCCCAACGTACACCGTGCGGGACAAGGCGACTGGAAAGCCGGTCGTCGTGGACGACCGGACGTTCAATCCCGCGCTGCACGAGGCGCTGGACGCGGCTCCTGCCGCGGCGGAAGCGGCGACGGACGAGGCAGAGACACACGAGTAACGGGGTGCTCCCCGAAGCACGTACGATTCGACGGCCCGGCTGGGTGACTCCACCTTGGCCGGGCCGTTTGAACATAGGGAGGCGCGGTGGCTCCGTACTTTGACTGGACGGACGACAACGATCTGGCGCTGCTGCGTAAGAAGTCCCGCGAGAGCGAGGACCTGGAGACGCTGGCGCCGCAGGTCGAGGCCGACGTCATCGAGTACTACACGACCGCCGTGGACCCGCTGCTGCGCGGCTGGTATGCCTCGCCGTACCGGGCGGCAACGCAGATCGAAACGGGTAGCAATCGCTGGGTCTTCCTGCGCGGGTATACGCTCGACGCGGCCGATCCGACCTGCGACCCGGCGCTGAAGCTGGCGATGAAGCGCACCATCGCGACCGTGATCGAGTGGCGCCTCGCGCAGCAGCATAAGGACCCCCTGGTGCAGACGGCGGCCGGGCAGCAGGCCGCGACAACGACGTATCGGCCCGACGCCAATGACCCGTTCCCGCTCAACTGGGATCGCTGGCTGGCGTCGTTCAACACGCGGGAGATCTGGTAATGATGCGGCTCGAGGTCGTGCGGCTCGTAACCGATGCCCTGAACGATCCGACGACCGGGGTGAACGCGCAGCTCCCCGGCGTGCCGCGCGACGCCGACGATGCGATGCCGCCGAACGTGAACATCTACGACGAGACGAACGACGACTTCGTGATTGAGCGGCTGCCGCCCCCGAAGCTACCGGCGATCTACGTGATGCTGGACGGCACGATCACGACCACGGGGCAGTACCTCGCCGGGACGTACCGCGAGACCACGCGGTCGGTCTTCGTGACGCTGCGCTACATCGTCAGTAACCAGGACCACGTGCGCGGCGCGGCCGACGCCGACTACACGATGCGCGCCGCTGTGCGGGCCATCGCGGCGATGTTCTACGCTGGCGGGCAGAAGACCCCGGTGCGCAACAGCATCGCGATCCTGACCCTGACGAGCATGAGCTACATCCCCGCGCGCGAATCCGTCGGTGACGCGACCGTCGCCGGGGCGCTGGTCATCGAGTTCAACCGGGTGCGCGACACCGCACCGTTCACGGGTGGCTGATACCCCAACACGTAAGGAGCAGGTACCATGGCGTTCTCTTTGCAGGCCACCGGGCTGCAGGCGCGCATTCGCACCGGTCTCGGGATGGTCATCCAGTCCCTGACGAAGACGTACGGCGAGACGGCCGACACGCGCGACTTCGAGTCGGCGCAGAACCAGGCGCGTGCGGTCATCGAAGAGGGAGCCATCCTAAAGGTGATGGCGAACCCGCCCGCGAAGGCGAATCTCGTGCAGGTGATCGCGTCGGCCGCGCAGACGGCGACGCAGCACAGCGCGGATCAGACGAACGTGGACGCGCGCGGCGTCGTCCTCGCCCTGAACATCACCGTGTATGGCACGTCGGCCGCGCCGGTCATGACCCTGGAGCGGAAGAACCCCGACGGCACGTACACGACGATCATGACGTGCAATGCCCTGACCGCCGTGGGCTCGCTCGTGGCGATCTTCGACCCGCTCGTGGGCACGACCCTGGCCGGGATCGACACGTGCACGGATGGCGTGCTGCCGCAGACCTGGCGCGTCACGGTAACGCCGGGCTCGGCGAACTCGACCACGTACAGCGTCGCGGCGTACCTGATCCGCTGACGCCGACGGACTGACCGGTGGCCGCGCCGAACGTCACGCTGCTGAACAGCGCCGAGGTCCTCGACGCGCTGCAGCGCGGTCACTGGGCGGTCCTGCACCTGCAACCGGCGCTGGCCGGGCCGGTCGCCGAGGCCGTGCACGAGTTCTTCGGCGACGTGTTCGCTAGCGAGGGCGCGGCGGGCGGGTCCGCGTGGGCACCGCTCGCGGCGAGTACCCGCGAGGCGAAGCCGGAGGGAAAGACGATCCTTCGGCGGACCGACACGCTCTGGAAGTCGCTCGTCGTCGCGGACGACGAAAACGGTTACACGCTGGCGACCGACGCCGAGCTGATCGTCGGGTCGAGCGTCGTCTACGGGATCTGGCACCAGCTCGGCACCGAGCGGATGCCGCGGCGTGAGATCGTTCCTGACACGGTGCCGCAAGAGTACGTGGACACCTGGGGATCGCTCGTCGCGGATTACCTCGAGTCCACCTAACGGAGTCCCGACATGTTCATTAAGGTACCGACCCGGCCCTGCCCGCCCGAGATCGCCGCGATGCCGACGACGACCCCTGAGCAGGCGGACGCGAAGTATAAGGCGATCAATGACTTCTTCGCCAACGTGATGTTCATCCAGACCGAGGTTCCGCAGTCGGTCGTAGACGGCGGAAAGGCCGCGCTCGACGCCTTCCAGGCGCAGTGCGAGGCCGACGCGCTCGGTCTCTCGCCGATCCCGGCGACCCCGGCGCCGACCCCGGCCGCGCCCGTCGCGGCGGAGGGCTAACCGATGGCACAGTCTGCCGTAAAGACACGGATTGCCTGGGGGGCGATGGCGAAGGTCGAGGCCACCTACCAGACCGATCCCGTGGCGGTGGTCGGCACCGATGGCCTGCTGCTGGCGGCGCCGCCGGTCTGCGATCACGGCACGTACCTGTACGACGGGCACCGCGGGATGACCCCGGCCGGTGTGCCGCTGAACCGGGCGGCCCGGCTCGGGCTCGAGGCGAAGCACACGATGACGGTCGAGGCCGCGGGCGCCAACACGGCGTACAGCGGTTCGGTATACCCGATGAACGTGGCGTTCCACGCGCTGCTCGTCTCGTGCGGGCTGCAGGGTACGTTCGCCTCGTCGAAGTGGACATACGTGCCCGAGGTCGGCCCGGCGGGTCTCGACAGCGTGACCATCTCGAACTACGTCGAGGGCCAGCTCTACAAGCTGTATGGGGGTTACGGCGACCTGACCATCGAGGCCAAGGGGCCGCAGATCCCGCTCTGGACGTTCGTCTTCGTCGGCTCAGGCGACGAACCGACCGACGTGGCGATCCCGGCCATCTCGTCGTACCCGACCTACGCGACGATCCCGCCCGAGGTCGCCAACGCTCAGATCACCATCGGGGCGTATGCGTCGGCCATCGTGAAGGACTTCACCTTCAAGCTGAACCGGAAGGTCGACTCGAAGCGGGTGAACCTGAACACGGCGGGGAACGTGCACGCGGGGTTCTCGCCCCTGCCGCCGTATCCGACGCTCGAGCTGACCATCGAGAAGCAGGCGTTGAAGACGGCGACCCCGTGGAACGACGCCTCGAACATCAACCCGTACCAGCTGCGCGATAACGAGGTGCTGATCCCGCTCGCCCTGCAGGTCGGGACGACGGCGACCAACGAGTACAAGATCTGGGCCGGGGCAACGGCCGCGTCGGCGCAGGCGCAGCTCGTGACGGTAACGGAGACCGCGGAGGGGCCGATTGGCCAGTGGAAGCTGGTGTTCGAGTACAAGCCTTCGACGTATGGAGCGACCGATCACGTCTCCATCGTCTTCGACTGATCAGGAGATCCAATGGCACAGTCTGCTGCAAAGACACGGATTGCGTGGGGCTCCATGGCGAAGGCGGAGACCACGTATCTGACCGACCCCTCGCTTGCGGCGGCGTCCGATGGACTGCTCCTGGCGGCGCCCCCGGCTTGCGACCACGGCACGTACCTGTACGACGGCCACCGGGGCATGACCCCGGCGGGCGTCCCGCTGAACCGCGCCGTGCGCCTCGGGCTCGAGGCGAAGCACACGGTGACGGTCGAACCCATGGGCGCGGGCGCGGCGTACAGCGCCTCGGTGTACCCGGACACGCTGGCGTTCCACAGCCTGCTGCAGTCGGCCGGGCTCGTGGCGACCGGTTCGTTCGTGGGCGGCTCGGAGAAGTGGTACTACGCGCCGATGGTCGGGCCGTCGGCGCTCGTCAGCGTCACGATGCAGAACTACGTCGAGGGCCAGATGTACAAGCTCTACGGCGGGTTCAGTGACCTGACCATCGAGGCGAAGGGCCCCCAGATCCCGCTCTGGACGTTCGTGACGACCGGGACCGGCGACGAGCCGACCGACGTGGCGATCCCGTCCATCACGTCGTACCCGACCTACTCGCTCGTCGCGCCCGAGGTGGCCAACGCGGCGGTCACGTTCGGGTCGTTCACGGCGCCCATCGTGAAGGACTTCACCTTCAAGCTGAACCGCAAGGTCGACTCGAAGCGGGTCAACCTGACCGCGGCGGGCGTTCACTACGGCTTCGCGCCGATGCCCCCGACCCCGACCATCGAGCTGACGGTCGAGAAGGGCGCGCTGAAGACGGCGAGCCCGTGGACCGACGCGGCGACGATGAACCCGTACCAGCTGCGAAACACGGAGACGCTGGTCTACTTCCAGCTGAACGTCGGCACGACGCAGTACAACCGGTTCAAGATCTTCTCGGGTTCGACCTACGGCAGCTCGGCGCAGGCGCAGCTCGTGGCGGTCGCGGAGACGGCGGAAGGCCCCATCGGGCAGTGGAAGCTGACGTTCGAGTTCAAGCCCTCGACGTACGCGCTCACGGACCTGTGCACGATCCAGTTTGACTAAGGGGACCGGGCAATGAGCATCGGCGAAGCGACACCCTTCCTGTTCCAGAACGCTGCGGCGGGGAACGGGAACGGGCAGGAGATGCAGATCAACCCGTATCAGGCGAGCGCGGTCATCGTCGCCATGACGAAGGCGTCCGGGTTCGACGGGACGGTGAACTTCGAGGGCACGATTGACGGCACGAACTACTTTGCCGTGCAGGGCGCGTCGCTCGCCGCGGCAGCGACGCAGGGCACGACGGTCGCGGCGGCGGCGATGCCCGCCTGCTACCGGTTCGTGACGAGCGGCCTACTCGCCTTTCGCTGCCGGATCAGCGGGCAGACGACCGGTACCTGCACCGTCACGGGGCACCTCGCCGCAGGTTCGGCGAGCTAACGTCACCGGAGGACATCTTTTGTTCGACGCCCAGGAATACGTCGCTGCCCTGGAGGTTCCCACCTTCAAGGCGCAGGACGGCACGATCTACCGGGGCCGTATCCTCTCCGTTGACCAGTGGCTGCCGCTCGCGGCGTCCATGCGGTCGGCGAAGGCGGATAAGGCCCCGCTGGCGACCCGGCACATGGTCCGGCGCCTGGTCATGGCGTTCTTCCCGCACCCGTGGTGGAAGCCCGGGCATTCGGCCGCGTACTGGATCTTGCGACTGCCGCCGCGCGGGCAGCTGAAAGCTATCTGGTCTTTTACGGAATCCCAGGGGAAGGCGATGGGGACGCCGATCACGCCTCCCCCTGGGGTGCAAGAACTGCTCAGCGACGCTTCCGTCTCCCCGACGGGCACCTGATCGCGCGATTCCACGCTGCCTACCCCGGGCTGTTCTATCGCCCGGGGTGGCCGACCAGCGATGGGGTCATTCCGTTCAAGCTATTCGCCCTGTTGTCCCGTGAGCTGCCCGCGCTCGAAGCGTTCCGCGAGCTACAGCTGACGCGGGCCGTCGCCCTCGGGGCGACCCTCATGTGGCAGGGCGATAAGAACTCGGCCGTGAAGCACGAGATCCGCGACCTCGCGCGCCGGGCGTACCCCGAGATCTCCGAGCCGCTGCCGTCGCCCTAAGCAAGGCCCCTCCCATGGCAAACCGCACAATCGTTGAGCTGATCATAGATGCGTACGACGCGACCGGCGCGGCGTTCACGTCGGCCATTGCGAACGTCCAGAACCTGTGGGATCAGGTCGCATCGCTGAAGGGACTCGTCTCGGGCTTCATCGCCGACGAGCTCGTGCGGTTCGGTGCCGGGCTCATCGAGGCGTTTGCCGACCGCGAGGGCGCCATCACGTCGTTCAACGCCGCCCTGCGGGTCACGGGCCGGTATTCGGATGATGCGTCGGACGCCGTGCAGGCGATGGCGCTGAACATCATGAAGCTAACCGGCGTGACCGAGAACGCGACGCTCGGGGTCGCGCAGATCGTCACGACGATGGTGCACACGCTCACCGGGGATCAGATCGCCGGGGTGATGAAGGCGGCCGTGGGCCTGTCGGAGACGTTCGGCATCTCGACCGAGCGCGCGGGCACGCTGATCGCGAAGGCGCTCGAGGGCGCCGGAAACGGTCTCCAGCGGTACGGGATCAACCTGAACGGGCTCGGGACCGAGCAGGAACGGTACAACGCGCTGATGACGGCGACGTTGCCGATGTTCACCATCGCCGAGGAGCGCGGGAAGTCGCTAGCCGGGCAGATCGACATCTTGAAGTCGTCTTGGACCGACCTGAAGACCGCGATGGGCGAGGTAATCGCGGGGTCCATCTCCGGTGGCGACGCGAGCCGGAATCTGAGCGGCTGGATGCAGCAGGAGACGAAGAGCATCCAGGACAATATGGCCACGTGGGTGAAGTGGGGGAGCGTCATCACCGACGTGGTGCGGATCGTCGTGGACTCGGTCGTTGGGACGTTCAAGATCGCGTTCGACATCGGGAAGGCGATCAGCGGCGCGATCCAGGCGGTGATCTACGGGGCCATCGCGGGCTGGATCGACATCATCAACGAGGTCACGCCGCTGCTGAACCGGGTCGAAGAGTGGGCGGTGGATAAGGTCAACGCCATCAAGCACATGATCGCGCTGCTTCCGACCCAGCTGGGCACGATCATGGCGGCGATCCCCGACCTGAAGCCGACCATCCTGCCGCCGATTGACGACGGCCCGTGGCGGCGCCAGGTGGCGGAGAGCGTGCAGACGTTCAACCAGGCGATGACCGGCGTAGACCTGGCCCTGCTGACGGTCCGCGACGACTGGCTGAAGCTATACCACGACGCGACGGCGAACCCGCTCCCGGCGCCGGACATCCACCGGGCGGGGGCCGGGCCGAACCTCGCCGGGCAGCAGGGCGATACGTCGAACCAGACGACGGCGATCCAGACCCTAACGGCCGCGGTCCGCGAGCTCGAGGAGCAGTACGCGCACGGGGACATCACGCTCGACGAGTACCGGCAGCGGGGCGCGGCGCTCGTCGTGCAGCTGAATGCCCTGGCCGGGGCCGCCGGAACGACCGCGAAGCAGCAGCAGACGCTGCGCGACGCTGTCACGAACCTGGACGACGCGATCAGGAACGCGACGGTCAAGGACCTGACGAACCAGGCCACCGACCTGGACAGCAAGCTGCAGCACGGTGACATTACGCTCGCCGCGTTCCAGGCCGGGATCGGGAAGATCACCCCGCAGATGTACGCGATGCGGGCCTCGCTGCACGGCCCCGAGCTCGAGACGCTGAACCGGTCGCTGCAAGCGATTGATGACACGCTCCGCCGGTATAACACGACCGCGTTGCAGACGGCCGTGGAGGGCGCCGTGGCGCAGGTCCGCGGGCTCGACCAGGAGTTCACGCACGGGGACATCTCGCTCGCCGAATATCGCGCGCGGGCCGCTGACCTGACAACGCAGCTGACGACGCTATCAGCCACGACCGGGATCACGGCGCACGAGCAGCAGACGTTGACGACGGCGATCCGCACCCTCGACGACGCGGTGCGGAACGCGGCGCTCAAGGTCCTGATCCAGGAATCGCAGGACCTCACGACCCAGCTGTCCCACAACGACATCAGCATCACGCAGTTTCGGACGGCGATCAACACCATCGGCCCGGCGATGCTCCTGGCCCGGGCGACGATGCACGGTCCCGAGGCCGAGGCGATGGACCGCGAGCTGCAGCGGCTCGAGGATACGCTGAAGAAGTTCGGCCTGACGCTCGGCGTGATGGGCGTTGAGTCGCGGACGTTCAAGCAGGCGTTCACAGATGCGGCGACGGCGGCGGAGAACTCGGCGACGAGCCTGAACCAGGTGCTCGCCGACGGCCTGATCTCAACGATTGACGCGCTCGGCCCGGCCATCGAGAACGCCTTCGCAGCGATGGTGGACGGGTCGAAGTCGGCGGCGGCGGCGTTCAAGGAGACGATGCTGAAGGCCATCGCGGCCATCGCCGAAGGCCTCGGGAAGTTCTTCCTCGCTAAGGCCATCGGTGACACGGGCATGGCCATCGGCGGCGACGCCTCGAAGTGGGGCGCCGCGGCCGAGGAGTTCGCCGCTGCGGCCGCGTTCTTCGCGCTCGGCGGCGTTCTGTCCGGCGCCGCGACGAACGCCGGGGGTGGCGGGGGCGGCAGTAGTTCGTCGTCGGCCTCGTCGGCCGTGACGAGCACGACGGCGGCCTCGGGGAACGCGGGCTCGCTGCAGGTCGTGATCCAGGGCGGTTCGTTCCTGAACATGGACGACCCGGCGCAGTACGCGGCCTTCATCAAGGCGCTGCAGCAGATCGCGGGCCGTGACGCCGTGGTCACCTTCCAGGGGGCGTGAGCCGTGATTGACCGCCTACCGAAGATCGCGTGGGGCACGGGCCTGGTGAACACGCTGAACCTGATGATCGACACGCCGCTGGCCTATCCGGCGCCGCGTGCCGGGTCGGCCTGGCTCGCCGGGGAAGATGGGTCGGAAGACGGGATCACGTACGGGACGGACCAGTATCTCTCGGCCGTCGCGCGCTGGATCGGGTCGGCCGACGTGACGGCGCCCGTGGCCCTGAGCGGGTGGGACGGCGCCTACGGATGGAATAGCTTTCTGCGGTGGGCCTGGCAGAAGAATCCGTTCAGCTGGTACGCGGACCGGGCGCTGCTCTTCAGCTCGTTGACGGTTGGTGACGCCGCCTGGACAAACGTGGGCGGTGCGACGCGGACGCAGGGCGCGCTCACGCAGAACGGGGTGCCGCTCGACCTGATCATCGACACCAGCACGGGCGCGCAGCAATTCTATCGCTACACGCCGTTCCCCACGTTCTCGGCGGCGACCTCGACGAAGATCTTCACCTGGTGGTGCGCCGTCGGGACCGCGCAGGCCGCCGGGGGCTGGCGTGTTCAGCTCCAGGACAGCACGGCGGGCGCGGCGCGCCTACAGCTCGTGATCACCTGGTCGAGCGGGGTACCGGTCCCGTCGGTGCTCAACGGCACGCTGTTGAGCATGGTCGCCGTGGGTGGCGGCGTGTACCAGTTCACGTGCGCGGCGACCGGGGTCATCGCGGCGAACGCGCACTACTTCCAGATCCTTCCGGCGTCGAACACGGCGGACATGGGCAATGTCTACGTCGGGTACGTACAGGCCTGGGATGATGGGATCGTGCGGCCGCTGAACCCGGCCGGGATGCCCGTCGCGCAGTCGTGTTTCCTCGATACGCCGACGACTCTGAGCGACATGCAGAATATGACCGTCGAGGATGACGGGTCGTTCGCCCTGCCGTTCATCATCCGCGCGGCGGACGACACGCCGTTCCGGGGGTACTAACCGATGGCCCTGGCACCGCGCATTCCGATGATCGCCTGGGGGGCCGGGTTTACTAACCAGATCCGGCTCTTGGCCGACAGTTACCTGTCGTTCCCGGTCCCGCGGGGCGGCTCGCAGTTTGGCGAGACGACCGCCGGGGAGGAAGACAGCTTTGTCACGGGGGTTAGCCAGTACCTGTCGATGATCGTCCGCTGGCTGCCGCACTGGACGCCCCTCGCAACGCTGCCGTATGCCCTGACGGGGTGGGACGACCCGACGGGCTGGAATGCGTTTCTGCAGTGGGCCTGGCAGAAGAACACGTTCCGTTGGTACCCCGACGGCGACTGCGTGTTCGTGTCGCAGACCGTTGGCGATGTGGCGTGGTCGAACCTTAATAGCGCGACGCGCACGGCCGCAGCAATCTACGTTAACGGTGTGCCGCTCGATCTCGTGGGCGATAGCAGCGCTACGGTGTATGAGGGCTTCTACATTGCGGTACCGGTGACCGCTGCGCCGGGGCCGATCACGATGTCCTGCATCGTGCAGCAGAGCACGGCGACAAACTATTGTGACGTAAGCTTGTGGGACGTGACCGCTGGGGCGTACGTGCTGTTTTCGAAGATCGACTTCACGAATGCGACGCCCAATGTCACGTTCAGTGCGAGCCAGGGTACGCTCATATCGTTGACGCCGTTCGGAACCGCGTGGCAGATCGTCATGCAAACAGGTACGTTGACCGCAGGGCATACCTACCGCGTGTATGCATATCCAGCGGCGAACGGCGTGGCGGAGACGGGGCAGATGTACGTGGGCGCGATCCAGGTGTGGAACGACGGCCAGGTGCGGCCGCCGCTCTATCCCGGGACGACAACGCTCTACCAGCCATGCGTGCTCGAGATTCCTGCGGTGCTCAGCGACCTGCAGAACCTAGCGATGGAACCCGACGGCACGTGGCAGCTACCGGTGACGATCCGTTCGACCGATGACTCGCCCTTCGTGGGGTACGCATGACGAACATTTCCCTGACGCCGCGGTTTCGCGCGCGGGTCATGTCGCCGCGATCCGTGAGCTCGACTGAGTCCACGGTCCTGACCGCGGTGAACAGTAACAAGTTCCTGGTCGCCACGGCCGAGGGCGTGAGCGACGGCAATGGGACGTACATGGCGTACCTGACGCCGCCGACCGGCCAGCGCGGGTACACGGACTTCCTCAGCTGTAAGCGGTCCATCGGGAGCTGGGTCTGGCGCCTGATGGATAAGCGGACGACCGTGGGCGGCTCGAACCTGAACCGCTGGTTGACGGCCTTTTTCGGCGACGCGACCGGCCGGGCGCAGCTCCTCGGGCTGAAGTGGATCGCCGAGGTAGACTGGGGCGATGGCAACGGCTGGGTGGCGCACTCGACGGGGCGCATCCAGTACGTGGCGAGCGACGACTCGCAGGCGCTCTGGTGGAAGTTCACGATCCGTGAGATGATGGACGATCTGCACTTCGACATTTTCGTCGGGCGGCCGAACCCGTCGAACTCGTCGAGCTCACCGACGATCATCTACCCGGTGGGTAACTGGCAGAATGCGTGGGGGCCGTTCTCGAGCTCGGGGGCGCCATACAGCCTGCCGTTTATCGTGCAGACCGCCACGGCGGTGCAGCTGACGATGCAGCTGTACTTTTACACGCAACCCCAGCGGCTTAACTACGCGAGCTGGGACATCGTCACGCAGGCGCTCGTGGATGATGCGGCCAACGCGGCCATGCCGGGCGCGTTGCCCAATGCGCGGGTGGTTGCGACCTGGGTCTCGGGCGCTGGGGCGTTGAACGGGAATACGTATCACTACCAGCTCGCCGGGGTCACGCCCGGGCCGTCGCTCGGGCTGACGACGCTGACCCTGCAGCCCCTGCCCGCGACCGATCCGAACTACGGGGCGCTCCCGGCGGCAGGGGCCGTGTGCCAGTGCTATGTGCTTCATAGCGGGCCGCCGACCGCTAAGGCACCGCTGATGATCACGAACGTCCACCCGGCGCAGCTGATCAAGGACATTCTCAACGGGTACTTCGGCTATCAGACCGTCGCGGGGGCGCCCCCGCAGACATACGCATACAATGCGACGGCGATCAACAACCTGATCGCGGACACGTCGTTCCCGACCCTGCGGTTCCTGATCACACAGACCTGGGACGCGAAGGACTTCATCGAGCAGCAGATCCTTCCGGTCTCCGGCCTCGGGTACTACGAGGACGGCACCGGGGCGTTCGTGCTGTACGATGCGCGAACGCCGACGAGCCTGGCCGGGCTGCCGACGCTCGCCACGAGCACGGGCGACTACGCGGCCGATAGCCTGTCGTGGCAGCACGGGCGGACGACGGCGATCACGCAGTTCACGGTGACGGCGTACCTCGATACCGCGGACCTGATCCATAAGGCGGGGCAGGGGGTCAGCACGGTTGGCGGCGTCCAGGACATCGAGCCGACCCTGATCGTTGAGTCGCCGATCTCCTACGTGTTCCCCTACTTCGGCCGCCTCGACATGGGGCAGAAGTCGTACACGCTCGACGCGCAGGGGCTCCATTACGCGCCGTATGACAACGACACCGTGGGGAACGTCCTTCGGTCGGTCTGGCTGCAGGGATACATCAATAACCTCGTGAGCGGGTACGCGCGGCCGTTCGGCTGCGGCTCGATGGAGCTCGCTGGATCGTTGCGCCGGACGGCAACCGTTACGGCCCTGACCGAGGGCGCCCTGGTCCTGATGACCGTGAACCCGCTGCCCGACCCGAACCTGCTGGTGCGGGCCGGGACGCGCTTGATGCGGGTGACCACACTGTCGCCGAACGCCGACGGATCGCTGCAGGCGTCGTTCCTCGACCTGGGGATGAACGTCGTGGCGACGGTGCCGACCATCGGGACGCCGACGCAGGACGCCACCGACACGTCGCACCTCGCCGACGTGGCCGTCACGCTGAACGCGGCGAGCGACCCCGTGGACCTGTGGTTCAACGTCACGCTCTCGTCTGTCGGGACCATCCCGGCGGCGAACGATCCGAATTGGGTCTTTTACCGGACCTACACGGCGTCGGGCACGGCCGTTGTGCCGGGCGCCGCCGGGAAGCGCATCTGGGTCCGGGCGCGGTCGAGCCCGGTGAACGCGGCGATTAAACTCCCGTCGGCCTGGGCGTTCCCGTCGGGTACGGGTTACGTGGACCTGGCAGCACTCGCCGCGCCGTCGGGCCTGTCGGTGACGCCGAGCTCGCAGTATGCCGTCGTGACCTGGACGCCGGGGAACACGGCCTACTACACCGAGATCTCGCTGGATAACTTCGCGACGCGCCTGGCCCTGGCGTCGCCGGGTACGACGACGGTGAGCCTGCCTGGACTGACGGCGAGCACGGGGTACACGGTGTATCTACGGACGACCGACCTGCAGGGCGGGGTCAGCAGCGTCGTAAGCCAGGCCTTCACGACCCTGGCCGTCGGCGTCATGCCGACGTGCCCGGCGATGACCGGCATCGCCGTGCTCGTTGGGAACACACCTGGCGGAGGGTATGCCTGATGCTCGGCACCCCGGAACTTCTCCTCCCGAATAAGCAGAGCGGCACGGGCGTCATCATCAAGTTCTACGGCGACCCGCGCTTCGCGATCTCGCTCGAGCGCGCGATGGATGCCTCTGGCAGCCCGGGCGTTGCGACGAGCCCCGGTACCTGGGCCGTGATCACGCAGCAGCCGCCGGGCACGGCGCAGTATGTGGACATCCTGCCTAAGACGAACATCGCCTACTGGTATCGCGCGCGCTTCGTCAGCACCAGCTACAACCCGGGGCCATACACGACCCCGGTGACGACCGCCGCCGTCGAGCTGTACACGGGCGGCATGGTGTATTCGAAGCTCGCCGCGACCGGCGTGGCGACGCCGACCGATCCGACGCTGCGCGTCGCCCCGGTCACGATCACCGGGACGCCGAATAACCAGCAACTCGCCGACGGGACGGCCGCCGTGCTCGTGAACACGGTGCCCACGCCGTCGGGCTCGGCGGGGTCGGCCCCGGCGGCGGCGCCCGCCGCCACGCTGATGTACCAGGCCGTGGCCGTGGACATGTCCGGCACGACCCTGCCCGCGGGCTGCTTGTACGTGCTCGATTACTCGACGAACGGCGGGGCGTACACCAGCGGGGCGATCCTCTCGACCAGCGCGGTCGTTCTTCACACTAACCTGAACACGGCGAACACCTACGCCTACAAGTACAAGATCCGTGGTTCGTCGGACACGGCATATAGCCCGGCCACGTCGGCCCTGACCCCGGGCGCCCGGGCCGAGATCGCTGCGTTCGGGACGGTCCTGGCATCGCAGCTCGCCGTCCAGAAGCTCTCGGCGATCAGCGCTGACCTGGGCTCGATCACCGCGGGGATCATGGCGAATGCGGGCGGGACGGCGGGCATCCTCCTCTCGACGGGTTACGCGCTCCCCGGTGGCTGGACGACGTACCTGAACCTGACCGCGACGGGCGCGAACCCGATTCTCTACCACGCGGGCCTGAGCCTCAACGCCGATGGGACGGCGATTTTCGCGGGTGGGATCAATACGTACTACCTGTACTCGATCAGCACCGGGTATTCGGCGTTCATGATGATGCACAAGACCTTGCTCGCGCACGGCATGACGGACATCGCGCCGACCGACGCCGCGGGGTTCTTGACCACGTCGCAGGGCACGCAGGGCGGCGTCGCGCTCTTCGGCCTAGTCTCGGGATCGGCTGACCCGGCGGTCATGCTCGTGGGGATGGCGACGACGCCCGGGACGGTTGTCGGCGCCTGGGGCGTCGCCGGCATCAACGTCTGGAAAAAGAACGGGACGAACGTGCAGGCGCTCGCCGCGGGCGAGGTTGCCTTCACCGTGGGCAATGGCGGGAACCCGATGTTCACGCTCTTTGCCAATGGGGCGCTCACGCTTGGCCAGGCGCTGACGATCCAGGCCGGTGGGATGTCGGTCACGGGCACGTCTGCGCTCGCAGCGATCACGTGTAGTGGCGGCCTGACCATCTCAGCGAGCGGGATGGCCGTGACTGGGACGATCACGCTGACGGGACCGATCATTGCGGCGACGAGCGGGAACCTATTGGATACCGGGACGGTGAATGATAAGGCCTTGAGTGGTCTTTACACGCAGTATAAGTGGGGTGGCGGGTCGAACGTCACCTACACGGGGTTCGTCGCCGGGACCGACGGGCAGCTGCTGATCATCTCCGGGGCGCAGGGCGCGTATAGCTGTACGCTGGCGCACGAGAACACGGGGTCGGTGGCGGCGAATCGCCTGCAGCTGACCGGTGGGGCGAACCTGACCCTGAGCGCGTCGCGCCCAGCCGTACTGCTGATGTACAATGGCACGACCCAGCGCTGGCAGATGCTGTAAGATCGGGACTGATATATATTAGTATACCATTTAGACGGGAGCCCGGGGTGAAGGCAACGCGGTTGACGGCGGCGGACGGGGTGGCCTGGCCTGTGCTGTGCGGGGCGTTTCTCGTTCCGACCATAGACGGGCGAACCGGCCAGGCGGTCGTGCAGCTCGGCGACGATGTGGCGCGCCTCGACGCGGCGCTCGGCGTCCTGCGGGCGCTGAACCGGCTCAGCCAGCCGGGCATCGAGCCGCGCGTCCTCCTGCTTCCGGCCTCGGGCGGTGAAAACGCGGGCGCCTGGTTCGTGCTCGAGGACGCACAGCACGCGCTCCTGCTAGAACACTGGGCGGCGCGGCGCCGGATTTTGCCGCCCGCCGCGGTCGAAGAGGTCCAGGCCGTGAACGCCCTCCTCGGCCGGATGCGAACCTACACGGCGGAAACCCTTGCGCAGGCGCAGGCGGAGCAGCCATGAGGTCAGACGTTCAGGCAGCGGTCCAGCGTGTCTCAGTCGCCCCGGTCCGCTGGGTGCTTGACCAGGTGCTGACCGGCGTAGACCTCGTGCTGAACGAGGTCTTTGACCGGTTCGACCTCTGGGACGATAAGGGGCGCGCGGATTATTCGAAGGTCCGCGGGTTCTGCTTCTACGCGACCGTGATCGTCATCGACAGCGTCCTGGTCGCCCTGCTCTGGCAGGTCCGGGGGCTGATGCGCTACGTGAAGGACCCGGCGCTCGTCACGGCGTGGATCGCGATGCTGAAGGTCCTGATCGGGGCGATCTTGACCCTGACGCTCGGCGCCCTGGCCGCCGCGTTCGGCGAGCGGGTGCTGATGGGGTTCTTCAACTCGAAGATCGCGCTCGCCGGGGTAAAGCTCGCGGCCGGGTCGTCCGTGGACGACGTGGCGGCGAACCCCGGGAAGGCGACGACCGATGGGTGACTTCCAGCGGGACATCCCGCTGATCTTCGCCCACGAGGGCGGGGCGAAGACGACTGACTACCCGCACGACCCGGGCGGGCTGACCCAGTATGGGCTATCGAAGCGGGCCAATCCCGACCTCGACATCGGCCATTTGACCGAAGCCCAGGCCGCCACCGCCTACGACGCCCGGTACTGGACGCCCGCGGGCTGCCAGGCGCTGCCAGAGCCCCTAGCGCTAAACGTCTTCGACGCCGCCGTGAACCTCGGGGTTCCGGGGGCGAAGGTGCTTCTAGGGGTACCGGGCATCATCCTACCCCGGGCCGCCGAGGACTTCCTCTGGGCGCGGATCGCCCGCTACCAGGCGATCACGGCGGCGAACATCCGCAAGGTGAAGATCGCCGGGCGGACGGCCGGGCAGATCGAGGCGGACAAGGCGGCCGAATACGCGAAGTTCTACGGGTGGGTCAGTCGTTGCCTGCTCGTGCGGCACGAGAGCGCGACCACATAAACCGGAGGCACCGTGGGCCAAGTAAGTAAGAAGCGCACGCTCATCGAGTTCGTCAAGGACAAGAAGCGCGCCAGCTGTCCGGTCTGCCAGCTCCCGGCCGACGTGCTGGAGCAGCTGCGGACGGCGCAGGAAAAGAAGATCACGCGGGCCACGCAGCTGGCCTGGCTGCACGAGGTCCACGGGGTGAAGATCACCGACGAACACCTGGCCGTTCACTACGGCGGGAGACACAATGCCTAAGAAGACCACGCTCGAGGGCTTCGCCGACGAGAAGGCGCACGCCCGGTTCGCGGAGAACCAGGAGCTCGCACGCGAGGCCCGTGCCGCCCGGGCCGAGGCCCGCGACCAGAAGGCCGCCGCCGAACGCCTGGAAAAGGAGCTCGGGCTATACCGCGCCCTGAAGGGCATGGCACCCGTGGTCCCGTCCTGGCTGACCCCGACGACGCCGCGGGCCGGGCACCGGGCGATCCCGACCCTGGTAGTCTGCGATGCCCACTACGGTGAGGTCGTGGACCCCGGGCAGATCGAGGGGCTGAACGCCTACAACGTCGCCATCGCGTTCCAGCGCCTGAAGCGGGCGTTCACCGGTGCGGTGATGCTGTGCCGCGACTACATGAAGGGGGTCGCCTACGACGGCGCGAACCTCATGCTCCCGGGCGACCTGATCAGCGGGGACATCCACGAGGAGCTGCGCGAGACGAACGAGCTGACCGTCGCCGAGATGGTCGTCGGCATCCTCGAGCCGCTCGAGGCCGGGATCAACCTGCTCGCCCGCGAGTTTGGCCGCGTCCACGTGGCCGGGGTGCCGGGGAATCACCCGCGTGGGACGAAGAAGCCGGTGTATAAGAACCGGGCGCGCGACAACTTCGACACGTTGATCTACCGGCTTCTGCAGCGCGACTATAAGGGCGACGCGAAGGTGACTGTCGCGGTCGCCGACGGCGCCGACCTGCCGGTGCAGGTGTACGGGACGCGCTACCTGCTGACGCACGGTGACCAGTTTCACGGCGGGTCGGGGATCAGCGGGGTGCTTGCGCCCCTGCTGCTCGGCACGCACCGGAAGACCCGGCGCGCGGCGTCGGCGGGGCGGCCGTACGACCAGCTGGTCATGGGGCACTTCCACCAGTCGCTCTGGTTCCCGTCGAAGGGCCTGATCGTCTCGGGCTGCGTCAAGGGGTACGACGAGCTGGCGTACATCGCCAATTACGAACCGGAACCGGCGCAGTGCGCGCTCTGGCTGACGACGCCCGAACGCGGGATCATCAACAGCATGCCGGTGTTCGTGCAGGACCGTAAGGCCGAGGGCTGGTGATCGCGGCCATTCGGACACGCTATGCGGGCCACGAGTTCCGGTCCCGGCTCGAGGCCCGCTGGGCGGCGATGTTCGACCGCCTGCGCTGGCCCTGGCAGTACGAACCGCTCGACCTCGCGGGCTGGATACCGGACTTCATGATCCCGGGGCCGACGCCGCCGCTCCTCGTCGAGGTGAAGCCGGTCGTTGAGTGGGCCGGGTTCCAGGAGCACCGGGCGCGGATCGCCCGCAGTGGTTGGGCCGGGTCCGTCCTCCTCGTCGGCGCCCTGGTCCCGTGGGGCGAGGTCGCGCACCTGACGGATGCGGTCATCGGCCAGATGCGCGATCCCGCGGCGCAGCGGTGGCGCCCGGCGACCGCGAGCTGGTGCGCGTCCTGCGATAAACTGACGTTCTTCGAGACCCGGTGCCCGTGGTGCAACGCCCTGGCGACCGGCGGCCTACGGACCGACCTGCGGTCGTATGTCATGACCCGTTGGGCCGAGGCCGGAAACGATACGCGCTGGCGGCCCCGGTGAAGATCCACCTCTACGAAATACGCGACGGCCGGTACGCCCTGAGCATCGAATCCCGGGGGCATATCTACGGTTATATTGCCGAATCGCGGCCCGAGCGGGCGCGCATCCTCTATCAGATGCTGCGCACCTTCTTCGGTCCGGGCCTATTCTATACAGCGTGGCTCGTTCTGCTCGTAGGCATCGGCGTTGCCGGGTGGATCTTGACCCTGGCGCTGCGGGCGGTCGGCGTATTACCGTAGGCCCCACGAAAGCGAGGAATGGATGAGCCGACGTTTAGCCCTGCTTGCTGACGATGACCAACGACTGCGCTTTGCGACCCTGGCCGCTTGGCTGACGCCCGTCGCCATCGTGGACGCCGGGTCGAAGCGGCCGAAGGATGTGACCGCCGCGCTGAAGACCGGCATCGCCCGGGCCGCCGAGCTCCTCGACCTGGTGGACGCTGCCGCCGACGCGGCCATCGCTGAGCAGGACGCCATCCCCGTGCGCGTGCACCGGATCTGATGGCCGCCCGCGTCGAACGGCTCAGCGCCGCCGAGGTGCAGGTGTGCCGGTTCCGGTTCGAGACGATCAACCGGGCCTATGACGCTCTGCGGCCGCGCCTGAACGGCATGGCGTGGCCGATATTCAAGCGCGCCCTGCACGGTGGCCCGGTTCCGGCCGGGATCGTGCGCGCGATCCGGGCCGCACTGCGAGATGCCGCGTGACCGGTCCGGCCGACGGCGGTGCCTGCGCGACCTTGGGCGTCGTCCCGGCGCCCACCGCGACCGTGTCGGGCCGGTCACCCGTGGTGCAGCCCCAGCCTCTAGCACTCGAGCCTGCGGAACCCCTGGTCCTGTTCTTCTGCCTGAAGTGCGAGGACCGGCTGGCCCGCGAGGTCGAGCGGAAGGACGCTGACTGGCCATGGTGGCACGACTGTATCGGCTGCGGATACGAAAGGGCGGTGATGCCATGAAACTGACGCGCTTCGCCTTTACGCTCGCCTTCACGCTGGTGGCTGCCGTCGCGGCCCCCGCCTTCGCGCCCGGCGCCGAGCCCGACCACGCCTCGCTCGTCGCGTCCGATCCGATCCTCGGGGCGGATGCGCCGACGCTACAGCTCTGGTCGGAGGTGACCGGCGTTCCGGCCGTGTTGACCGAGGCGGTTGCCTACGTCGAGTCAGGGCACGACCTACGGCCCGCGCTCCGGGGCCGGGCGGGCGAATGGGGCCGATTTCAGATCCTGCCGAACACGGCCGCCCGGCGCTGCCCGAACCACGACGTGGCGACGTACCAGGGCAACCTGGCGTGCTTCTTTCGGATCATGCGCGAGAACTACCTGCGGTGCCGCGACTGGCGCTGCGCCATCGAGCGTTATAACGGACGCGGCGGCGCGGCGCGGGCCTACGCAGATCGCGTGCTGGCCGTCGTGCAGCACCGCGTCCTCTGGGAGGTAAATCGGTGACCGTCGCAGCTGAGGGAACCGTCCTGCCCCGCGACGGGCAGTTTCTCGCCGACGTGGCCATGGAGGTCACGGCCGCCCGCGCGCGGTTCGGCGTCCAGTCGCAGGCCGATCTGATCCTCGCCGCGACCGAGGAGCTGGGCGAGGTCGCCAAGGCCGAGCTTGACGGGGAACCGGCGACGCGCATTCGGGCTGAGGCCGTGCAGCTCGCGGCGATGGCCCTGCGGATCGCGGAGGGCTGATGGACGGGAACGGCGCGCTCGAGACCGTACCGGGGCGCTGCAACGCGCACCTACGCGGCACGCAGCCGCCGCGGTACTGCATGAAGTACCCGGTCGCCGGGCGCGAGCGGTGCCGCCTTCACGGTGGGAAGAGCCTGCGCGGGCTCGACGTGCTGCGCGGTGCCAGCCTGTCGAAGTATCGCGGCGCCGACCTCCCGGCGCAGCTAGCCGAGCGGTTCCTCGCCGCGATGGACGACCCGCAGCTCATGTCGCTGTCGCAGGACATCGGGCTGGTCTCGGCCCGCCTGGCCGAGCTGGTCGGCCGGTTCCCGACGAAGGAGTCCGCCGAAGCCTGGGCCGTCGTCGGTGGCCTCGAGCTGCGGCTGAACCAGGCGATCCCGAAGGTCGTGGCCGCGCTCGAGGCCGGGGCGGCGCAGGCGAAGCCACTCGACCCCGACCAGCTCCTCGACGATCCCGACGAGCCGAAGCCGTACGCCGCCCTGCTGAACGAGCTGCAGAGCATCGACACGGAGCTGCGCGGCGCCGTGGACCTCGCCGACGCCGAGCGCGGGATCTGGCGCGAGCTCTTCGAGGCGCAGGAGCAGTTGCGCCGCCTGAACGATACGGAACGCCGCCGCGAGGAGGCGCTGCAAACCATCGTGACGGCGCGCCAGGGCACGGCGTTCTTCGGCGCCATTCTGGCGACCATCGTGGAGGAGATTACCGACGTGGACGTGAAGCGGCGGATTCTCGACCGCCTCCGGCCGCTCTTTAGCCATACCGCCAGCCCGGCGGCCATCAGCGCCGGGGTCGTACCGAAGGCGGAGGGCTGATGGACCTGGGCCAGACAGGATTCGACAGCTGGTGCGAACGGAAGTGGCGAGCCGGAGCGTCCCGCGCCGTGACAGGGGCACCTACGGAACGCGAAGCCTGCGTCCTCGAAGTTCACCGTGGTCAGCCAGCTCGAGCGCCGTCCGGCTCGGGCACTGGCCCGCGCCGCCTAAGCAGCGGCAGGTGACGACGGTCCGATGACTCCGATACTCGGGGCACCGTCGCCAGCATCGGACGAAACGCCGATGGCGGAGCCTGGGCGCCGCGGCGCTGGTAAGCGGAAACCCGGCTGGTGGAGGACACGGTCATCCCGGCGCGACTCGCGAGAGCCCGCTAACCGTCGTCCCTCGGCGCCCGCCGTGAATGGGCACGCTCGTAACTGCTGAAGGGCTGCGCTGGTTGGACCGGGGTTCGATTCCCCGCTGGTCCACTGCAGTACTCACCCGAAGGGAGGGGCAGATGTTCTGGGCAATCGTGATCACGGCGGTGGTGGTGTTCGTCCTGACCGGGCTCCTGGTCCGCAAGACCAAGTTCGGCAAGCTGTTCGGCGAGGTGGGCGACGTGGCGCAGAAGATCGCGCAGGACGTGGCCAAGGCGGGCACGACGGTCGCCGCCGACGCGAGCAAGCTCGGGAAGTAGGTGGTCGAGCTCGTCTATCCTGACGGTTCGACCGAGCTGGTCGAGCGCTGTTTTCTCGTCGAGTACGCCGACGATCCGACGGGGGCGCGCGACATCTTCGTGGCGCAGCGCGCGCCGGGTTCGCCCCTGCGGTGGCTGCGCCCCGAAGCCCTGGAGAAAGTGAACGCCGAGGTACCCGTTCCACCTAAGACAGGAGGCAAGGTCTCGTGATGAAGCGCCTGCAGTCGCTGTGGCAGCACGCCCGGTTCCGCCTGCTGCGCGTCCAGCTGTGGGTGGCGACCCGGCTCGTGAAGCCGCTCGACGGGACGGTGGTCTCGACCGTGGCGCTGACGCAGGCGGTTGGCCAGCTGGCGATGCTGATGAACCACGTGGATCGAATGGGCCTGCTGAAGCAGCAGCCCGCGAAGTTCCGCACCCTGAAGTCGCTCGTGGACGAGGTGGGGATCACCCTGCTGGCGTCCGAGCAGCTGGGCGTCCCGTCCATGGAGCTCGAGGCCGTCCAGGGCCTCTACCTGATCGCCCTCGACCGCTCGGCGTCGCGTCGGACGCGGGCCGAGGGGAACTACCAGAAGGCCCTGCGCGAGCTGATGGCGCGGTTCGAGGCACGGTCGAAGCAGCTGAACGCGCGGGCGAAGGCCCGGGCGCTCGAGCAGGCGCAGCTCGCGGCGATGATGCCGACCGCGCGCCAGCTCGAACGGGCACGGCTCGAGGCCACGGCGGCGCCGGTCGCGGCGGTCGCGTGAACGCGCGGCCGGTCGTCTACGTCGACATGGATGGGGTCGTCGCCGACCTCGTGTCAGCCTGGCTCCGCGCGTACAACGAGGTGTACCAGGACACGCTGACCATCGAGCAGATCACGCGCTGGGAGATTGACGAGTTCACGAAGCCCGCGTGCGGCCGGAAGATCTTCGACCTGCTGACGCCGCGCCTCTACCTCGGCGTCCAGCCGATCCCCGACGCCCTAGCCGGGGTCACGGCCCTGCGCGACGCCGGGCTGCGCGTCGTATTCGCCACGGCGACCGGCGGCGGAATGGCCGACGCGAAACGCTCCTGGCTCGAGCGGCACGGGTTCCTGGCACCGAAGACCGGCGGGTCGCGGGCGCCGCAGCGCGACCTGGTGTTCATCGCCGACAAGCGATTGCTCGGCGGCGGCATCCTGCTCGACGATTACCCGGCGAACCTCGATGGCTGGGACCGCGATGGCCTGCTGTTCGCCGCCCCGTGGAACAGCGTCAACGCCCGCCCCCGGTACGACTGGGCCGGGGCCGTCCCGGCGATCCTCGAGCGGGTGAACGAGGCGCCGTCGGTCACCGGGCATCACCTCGTCCGTGGTCCGCGCGCCGCGACGTACGGGCACCCCGCCGAGAACGATGCCCGGATCGCGGGGATGTGGCACGCCCTGTTCGGCTGGCACGTTCGCGTCACCGACGTGTGGCAGGCGATGGTCTGCGTGAAGCTGTCGCGCGAGCACAACGTGCCGACGCACGAGAACCGCGCCGACATCGTCGGGTACGCCGACACCGGCGCCCTGATCCACCAGCGGCTCGCCGAACGGAAGAAGGCCTAGCGTGGCGCGGCGTATCTCCGACGTGATGGGGCGTCTCTACGCCGAGTACCACACGCTGAACGACCGGCACTTCGCCGCGCTGCTGCCACCCGTTCACATCATCGTGCGGCGCATTCCGGCCGAGCACGACCTGATGCTGTGCTGGACCGATCCGAACGGTCACCCGCGCGGGATCATCGTGGACGACCGGTACGCGACGAAGATGACGAACCCGTGGGCGGCGATCCGCGAGACCCTACTCCACGAGATGATCCACGTCTGGCAGGCCGTGCGGGGCGAGCCCGTAAATCACGGGCCATCGTTCCGCCGGATGGCGCGGCGCGTCGGCATCTCGACCCGCGCCGTAGACTGAAAGGAGGCACGTGATGACCGCGAAGCTGAAGGAGTGGACCGTCGTCATCGCCATCGCCCTGTTCGGCGCTGGCGCTGGCTGGGCGCACACGATGATCAAGGAGCTGCAGGCCGAGCGCGACCGGTACGCCCTGAAGGCGACGAACGCGGCGGCGGCGCTCGACACGTCGCGCGCGATCAACGACTCGCTCGCCGCGCGGCTCGCCGTCCAGGGGAAGCTGATCACGGACTTTGAGGCCCGCGAGCTCGGCTGGAAGCGCGAGGTGGCGCAGCTCAACGGCGCGCTGGCGCTGGCCGGGCACGATACGGCGCACGCGGCCGTGACCGTCGTCGCGGCCGATACGACGGACCGCCAGGCGACGTTCAGCGTCGACAGCGTGCCGCTGCACGCGACGGCGCACGTCGTCCTGCCGCCGCCCGCGACGCGGCCGGGCTCGTTCGACCTGACGTGGCGGCTCGACACGGTGCCGATCCTCGCTGACATCGGTTGCCGGACCGGTACCGGGAGCGTGAAGGCCGCCGAGGTCGGGCTCTCGGGGCCGACCTGGGCGCACCTGCGCGTCGGGGCCGTCCGCGTTGACCCGACGCTCTGCAACCCGGTCCCGACCCCGATTAGCTTCGTGCGGGCGCGTCTCGAGCCCGTCGCCGTCGGCGGCGCTGCCGGGCTGGTCGTCGCCTTCTTGGCGTCGAAGAACGCCCTGGCCGGGATCGCCATCGGCGCCCTGACCGGCCTCGGCCTGTCGTTCGCGTTCTGATGATCACCGTGGGCGGCAATCCGGCTCCGCGAGAGCTCCTGCTCGAGGCCTGGCGACGTTCGCTCAGCGCCACGAGCCGGCGCGTGGCCGGGTTCCTCGTGGACATCACCTACGATCACCCGCGCGTCAACGAGGAAGACCTCGTGGTGGACCGGCTGGCCGCGCTGATGCGCCGTGACGACCTGCGGAGCGCCCGTGGTTAGGATCGCGGCCCGGCTCGTCGGCGAGGAGGTCGAGCTCCGGTTTGCCCCCGACGCGGAGACGCTGGGGAAGATCCGCTCGCTTCCGGCCCGGCGTTTTGACGGGACGGCGGGCGCCTGGTACGTGCCCCACACGGTGGAAAACTGGCAGGCGCTCGCCGTCCTCGGGATCGGACTCCCGGGGATTCCGTACCCGACGCGCTCGGGCTACACGGTGGACCTGCGCGACGGCCTCCTGCGCCTGGCTGTGCCGTACTCGACGGCGAACGCCGAGCTCTGCCGTCGGATTCCCGACCACCACATGTGGCACGGGCAGACGAAGACCTGGGCCGCGAAGCCGACCCGGCGCAACCTGGCCTATCTGCGGAAGGTGTTTCCCGCCGCCGTCTGGAACCCGGCCGCCGAGGCCGCCTACCAGACGTACGTGGTCGAGGCCGCGGCCGAGCACGCCCGGATGCACGACGCCAAGGCGGCGATCATCGGCGATCCGGCGCCCGTTACCGACTACAAGTTCGGCGGGCCGCCGCCGATGGACCACCAGCGGCGCTGCTTCCTCCTGTCGCGCGACGTACCGGCCTTCGCGATCCTGATGGAGCAGGGCACGGGGAAGACGAAGGTCGTCATCGACACCGCGTGCTGGCTCCACAGCCGGGGGAAGATCACCCAGGCGCTGGTGATCGCGCCGAACAGTGTCAAGACCAACTGGGTCACCGACGAGCTGCCGCTCCACACGCCCGACTACGTGCGCTATAAGGCCGTCTACTGGCGGCCCGGCGCCACAGGCGATCACGCCCGCGCCCTGGCCGAGGTGTTCGACCCGGCGCCGGACGACACACGCCTGCGCTGGCTGGTGATGAACGTCGAGGCCCTCTCGACGACCCGCGGCTTCGAGGCCGCCGCCCGGTTCCTGAAGACCGGCCCCACGCTGCTGACCGTGGACGAGTCGTCGCGGATCAAGTCGCCCGGCGCGACGCGGACCCGGAACATCGTGAAGCTCGGGCGTCTGGCGCCCTACCGCCGCATCTGCAGCGGGATGCCGATCACGCAGGGGCCGCTCGACTACTACACGCAGTTTAAGTTCCTGGACCCCAACATCCTCGGGTTCGGATCGTTCTACGCCTACCGGAACCACTACGCGATCATGGGCGGGTTCAGCAACCACGAGATCCTGGGGTACGCCCACCTCGACGAGCTGCAACGCCTCGTCGAGCCGTACTCGTTCCGCGTTCTGCGCGAGGACTGCCTCGACCTGCCGCCGAAGATCTATCAGAAGCTGACCGTGGACGCGGCGCCCGAGCAGGGCAGGATCTACCGGCAGATGCGCGACGAGATGATGGCCGAGCTGGCCGGGCAGCCCCGGATTACGGTCACGATGGTCCTGACGCAGCTCCTCCGGCTGCAGCAGATCGTCGGCGGCTTCGTCCCGCTCGAGCGCGTCCTGGTCGGCGAGAACGGCATCCCGGTCAAGTACCCGGCCGGGGTGCAGCCGATCCCGGGGCCGAACCCGAAGCTCGAGGCGCTGACGGACTTCGTCGGCGACCTGCCGGGAAAGGTCATCATCTGGGCGCGGTTCCGCGCCGAGCTGGACCTGATCGCCACGGCCCTGCGCACGGCGTGCGGCCCCGATACCGTGGTCGAGTTCCACGGCGGCGTGGACGAGGAGGGCCGGATCACGGCGCGGACCGCGTTCCAAGACCCGGGGTCGGCCGTGCGGTTCTTTGTCGGGCAGACCGAGACCGGTGGCCTCGGCCTGACGCTGACCCAGGCGAAGACGGTCATCTACTATTCGAACTCGTTCAGCCTCGAGTCGCGCGCCCAGTCCGAGGACCGGGCGCACCGGATCGGGCAGACGGGTACGGTGACCTACGTGGACATCGTGATGAACGAGACGGTGGACCTTAAGCTGCTCGACGTGCTGCGGCGGAAGCAGCAGCTGGCGGCGAGCGTGACGGGAGACGCATGGAAGGCCTGGCTCTAGGTTCCCGGCCCGTCGCCTCGGCGGCCCCGGTTCCGGGCGGCGACCACGAGTGGCGCGAGATCGGGCGCTGTCCCGATTGCCGCGCCCCGATCTATCACCTGCGGCGGGGCACCGATACGGCCCGCCGGACGACGTGCGAGCCGACGTGTTCGCGCGAGAGGGGAGACGCATGAAGCCCAAGGTCACCGTCGAGGTGACGGCGTACGAGGTCAACGGCAGCGAGGACGCCTGCCGCGGTCAGACCCTGAAGCTGCAGTCGCATTGGAACCGGGGCGCAATGGTCGTTGTGCAGATCGGTTCGGCGTCCCTGACCGTCGAGGGCGATGTGCTTCTCGAGGCGGTCAAGAAGGCGATGAACCGATGACGCCGCGCATCCCGGCCGGAACGGACCGCGCCGCGCGGGTCTTCGTCGTCCAGGAATCGCCGTCGAAGAACCTGCTCCCGGCGCTCCAGTACGGCAGCCTAATCCCGCTCCTCGAGCCCGACGCCCAGGTGGTCCTGGACGCCGCCCCGACCGTTCGGCGGCTCCGGGCCGCGCTCCGCGATTACGGCGACGCGGACTATATCCTCGCCATCGGCGACCCGGTAGCCATCGGCATCGCCTGCGCCGTCGCGGCCGACGCCAACGGCGGGCGGTTCACGGTCCTCAAGTGGGACCGCATGGAGCACGTCTACTATCCGGTGCCCGTGGACACCCGGACCGTATGATCCACGAGATCGGGGAACGCCACCAACGCCGCTTCTACTGTCTGTGCGGCGCGTCGTTCGACGCGATCTGGTGGGGGCCGCGCATCGAGGTTAACTGCCGGGTCTGTGGCAAGCAGCTCACCTATAGCGAGGAGAATCGCGTGGACCGAAACAAGATCGCCGCGTTCCTCGTCGAGGAATCGCTCCTGTCGGAGTCGCTCGTCGCGGGCGTGCCATTCACCGATATTGACGAGGCGCGCCGCGAGGCCGAGCGCGTCGTCCGCCGCACGGGGCACCCGCACCTCCTCCTCGTCCCGGGCCGCCGGTTCGAGCTCCAGGAGCAGCCGGTCGAGGAGAAGGACGTGCTGTCGCACCGGGTCTTCACCGACGCCCAGTACCAGCGGCTCGACGGTGCGCCCCGTGGTTGACACCGCCCCGGCCCCGGACGAGGGCTACCTCGAGGAGCTGGCCGCCGACGTGGCCGCGTCGCCCCCGGCGGCTGACCCGGCGGTCACGGCCGCCACGCTCCTGCCGCTCGTGGATGAGCTCCTGCACCTGAAGGACATGCTCGAGACGGTCGAGGAGGACAAGCGGCAGCTGAACCAGCGGTACGACGACATTCGAAAGCGGCTCCTCCCTGAGGCGATGGCCGCCGCCGGGCTCGTCGGGCCGGACGGGAAGGGGTCGTTCAGCCATGCGTCGGGGGCCAAGATCCACCTCCGGGCCGAGGTTCACGCCGCCGTGGCGAAGGCGTCCGAGCAGGCGTTCTTCGCCTGGCTGCGGGCGAATAACGAGGGCGGCCTGATCAAGGAGACCGTCCCGGCGCAGACGATCAAGAAGTGGGCGAAGGATCGCCTCGAGGAAGGCCAGCCGCTGCCGCCGATGGTCGCGGCTCACCTGGAGACCACCGCAGTCATCACCAACCGCGCGAAAGGAGCGCAAGAGTAGCCATGGCACGATTCCCAGGTGCAACGCAACCCACCAAGCCGCCCGTCGCCCCCGTCGGGACCGCGACGGGCCGCGTCCCGGCCGCCGCCCCCGCGGCGGCCCCGCCCGCGATCCCACCGCTCGCCGCTCCGGCGACCACCGGGACGGCCGCGCCGCCCCCGCCGCCGCTTCCGGCGGCCCAGACCACGGGGGCGGCGACCCCGCCACCGGTAAGCACGGCAGCGGGTCTTCCGGCCGTGATCCCGCCCCCGGCGCCCATGGACCTCGAGGCCGCCCCGTCGGCCGACGACCTGCTGGCCGACGCCGGGGATCGGGACCAGGTTGGTCGGGAAGACCTGGCGATCCCGTTCATCGGGGTCGTCCAGTCGCTGTCGCCCGTCCGCCAGGCCGGTGATCCGGCGTACATCGCCGGGGCCGAGGAGGGCGACATCTACAACACGGTCACGCGGGAGCTGTTCAAGAAGGCCGCCGGGGTGAAGGTCATCCCGGTCATGTTCCGCAAGCTCTACCTCGAGTGGGTGCCGCGTAAGGAGGGCGGCGGGTTCCGCGGGTCGCACCAGACGCGGGAGGAGACGGGCGCCACGCTGGACAAGGCGACCGGGAAGTGGATCACCCCCGAGGGGAACGAGATCATCGACACGGCGGAACACTACGTCCTCGTCGAATCGCTCGACGGCACGTGGTCGCCCGCGCTGATCTCGATGACCTCGACGAAGCTCAAGGTCTCGCGGCAGTGGAACACGCGGATGCAGATGGTGAAGATCCCCGGCACGCAGATCACCCCGGCGTCGTACGCGAAGGCGTACCAGCTGACGACCGTGGTGCAGAAGAACGATAAGGGGACGTTCTACAACTTCGCCATCGCCGAGATCCCGGGCTTCGTCATGAAGCCGCTGTACGAGATGGCCAAGGGCTTCCGGGCGTCGCTCCTCGCCGGTGAGGTGAAGACCGACTATTCGAAGGCCGACGACGTGCCCGACGGCGCGGCGGAAGCCGCGGCCCCGGAGACCCCGGGTGGCGCGACGTTCTAGCGGTCGGCTGCGCGTCCGACCGGCGCGCGACGGCTGGTGGACCTGCTACGACGTGGTGGCGGGACCGCTCCCGACCCCGTGCTGGGTCTGGCGGGGCGCGACCGATTCGAAGGGGTACGCGCAGCTCTGGACCACGTGGGGCGGTCGGTCCCGCGTGGTCCGGGTTCACCGGTGGTTGAAGGCCATCGCCGACCGGTTTCCGCTGACCGGGCCGATGGGACCACCGGGGTTCGACGCGCACCACGAGTGTTACTGCCGGGCCTGCATCAACCCGGCGCATAGCGACTGGCAGCCCGAACGCGAGAACCGCAACAACTTACGGAGGCACTAGCATGGTGAAGAGCTGGAAGACCATCCCGACGGGCGAGGCGGTCGAGAAGACGTTCACCGTCGAGGAAGTCTGGTGAACACACCCACGGTCGTCGGAACGGCGCTCTTCGGCACGGTCGCGTTCGTTCTCCACGATACCGTGGCGGATACCCTCGCCGCGCTGGCCGCGCGCCCGTATAACGACGTGGCCAGCGCCTGGCGGGTCATTGCAAACCGAAACACGGCGCCCGACGCGAACGACGACCCGTATGCGGTCGTCGGCGACGCGCTCGAGGCGGCCTGGTACACCGAACAGGGGAAGGAGCTTCCAGTGGCAGTCAAGAAGAAGACCCCGCCCGCGGCGGCCCCCGCGGCAAAGCGCACGGCGGCCCCGCTCGCGGCCGCAAACCGGGGCGTCGCCGCCGCGATCCGCGACGGCGTGGGCCGCGGGCTCGACGACGCGCAGATCTTCGCCGAGCTGCAGCCCCGGTTCCCGACGCTCCGCCTCGGCACGGTCCGGTATTACCGGGCGCACCCGAAGGTGACCGTCGTCAAGAACCACGCGCCCGTCCCGGCCCCCGAGCCGCCGGTGCCCGACTCGACCGACCCGGCGCAGCTCTCGGCGCTGGCCGCCGATGCCGCGACCGTGCCCGACGCGGCGACCACGACGAGCGGCCTGCCGGGGGTGGTCTGATGACCGCCGTCTTCACGCGGCTCAGCTACAACCGGCCGAGCCCCTGGCGCCACCCGTTCCGGTGGCTGCACTGGCGGCTCCACGGCTGGTGGCGGATGTCGCCGTGACGCGCCCGACCGCCCTGGGCGTCCACATCTTCGCCGGGGGGTTCACCCTCGGGGTCCGGCGCGCCGGGTTCGACGTGCTCGCGCAGTTTGAGAGCTCGCAGTACGGCGTCGCCTCGACCCGAGCGAACCACCCCGGCCTCCGCGTCGAAACGGACGCGGCCACCTGGCCATCGCGCGAGTATGCCGGACGGGTGGACTTCGTGTACGGCAACCCGCCCTGCGCGCCGTTCTCGGGCGCGGGCATCTCGACGCAGAAGAAGGGGATCATGGCCGACTGGTGGCGGCAAGATCCCCGGGTCAACTGCATCCACCAAGCGTTCGGCGTCCTCGAGGTCGTCCAGCCGAAGGTCTGGGCCTGGGAATCGGTCCAGCTCGCGTTCAAGCGCGGCCGGGAGCTCGTGGACGAGCTGACCGCCGTCGCCCGCGGATACGGGTACGCGGCGTCGTACGTACTCCTGAACGCCGCGCACCTCGGCGTGCCGCAGATCCGGCGACGGTTCTTCTGCGTCTTCCACAAGATCGACATCCCCTGGGACTACCCGGAACCGGGGAACCGTCCCGAACGAACGGTGCGCGACGCCTGGGCGCCGATCCTGACCGGCCAGGTCGTTGACCCGTCGCCCCCGCCACCCCTGCCGACGAGCGATCCCGAGCACCTCGCGCTCCTCGCCTCGACGCCGCCCGGCGGGTCGCTCCGCCGCGCGTGGGAAACGGCGCATCCGCCCGCCACGTGGACCCTGAACGCCCACGGCCACGTGAAGGGACGGCCAAGATTCTTGGACGTCAGGCTCGACTTCGACAAGCCGTCGCCAACCCTGACCGGCGGCGCGACGAAGTTCCACCCGACCGAGATGCGGTACATCACCCTGCTTGAGCAGCAGCTCCTCTGCGGGTATCCACCCGACTACCAGTTCATCGGGCCGAACCTCGGGAACCGGTACGCGCAGACGGCGCAGGCCGTGATGCCCCCGGTCGGCGCGTGGCTGGCCCGGAACGTCCTGGCCGGGCTCGCGGCCAACGTCCCGGCCGACCCGAACGTGGCGCAGATCGTAGACCTCGAACGCTGGACGGCGACCGTCGTCTCGCCGCCGCCGTTCCCGGCGTCCGAGGTCGAGAACGACGACCCGGGCGAGGCGGCCGGGATCGGTGCCCCCGCCTCGTTGGCCGGTGCTGCCGTCGAGGTTGCCGCCGTCGCCGCGGCGGTTGATCGGCAGCTCGTATCGTTGGCCGACGGGAACGACGCGGCGCCTCCGGCCGTTCGGCCTTCTGAAGTGACCCAGGCACCGGCAGCCCCGGTCGCCGGGCCGACCGCCCTGGCCCGGGCGATGATCGCCCTTGGGGCCGATGACGCCAGCATCATGGCGGCAACGCACGCCCAGTTTGGGCCGGGGTCCGCGCACCCCTTAAAGTTCACGTCGCACGACCTGAAGCGCCTCCGGGCGAAGATCACCGGGGCCGCATGAACCTCTTCGACCGGGGCGGCGCCAGCGTGCTCAGCGCCGGGAACATGTGCCCACCGCCCCCGGAACCGGCGGCTGATACCGACGCCCTGCTCGATGATTTTCACGCGGCGGGCATCTATCTCGCCGACGAGCGGGCCGCCGTGGCGCCGGTCGCGCCGCCGCTCTTCACGATGCGCATCCGCCAGCCCGACGTGCTAAGCGAAACCCTGCGCGCGACATTTCGCCGGGCCGGGCTGCCCGAGGAAACGGTCGTGTCGGTCTGGAACAGTGTGGTCAGCGACGACATCCTGTTCCGGATCATCATACCGGGTCGCGCCCCCGTCAGCCTGCGGTCGGATTGGCCCGTGCGCGCGGACGACCCGGCCGAGTGGCAGGCCTGGTTCGTGAAGATCGCCCGCCTCCTGCTGGACGGCGTGGCCGCCGCCCCGCTCCGCCTGCCGAACGAACCGGGACCGGACTACGCGGTCCAGGTACCACTACCACGAGGAGAAATGTTCCGATGACATCGCTGCAGAAGGCCGCGTTCCTTGACCGGGACGGCGTGCTCAACCGCTGCTACGCCATCGAGGGAAAAGATGGCCAGCCGACGACCCGGCCGCCGCGCAACTTCGAGGAGGTCGAGCTCCTTCCCGGGGCCGGGATCGCGTGCGACCGGCTGCGCGCCGCGGGATTCGACATCGTGATCGTGTCGAATCAGCCCGACGTGCCGCGCGGGATCGTGACGCGGGACTTTGCCGACGAGGTCTCGCGGCGCATCGCGCGGTTCGTCGGGGCCGCGGCCTACTTCACCTGCTACCACCACCCCGACGCCGGGTGCGGCTGCCGGAAGCCCCGGCCCGGTCTGATCAGCGCCGCGGCCTGGGTCGGCGACTACGACCTGTCGCGATCCGTCCTGATCGGTGACCGGCCGACCGACGCCGAGGCCGCCGAGCGCGCGGGGATTCCGTACCGGTATAAGGTGCGCACGAACGACAGCATGGACCTGCTCCTGGCCGTGGACGCCATCCGTGGGAGGTTGATGTGAACACGAAGATCTTTCTCGACACCGCCCAGCTGCCCATCATGCGGGTATGGCCTGCGGGCGGCACCATCGCGGGATTCACGACGAACCCGACCCTGATGCGCGCGGCCGGGGTCGTTGACTACCTCAGCTTTGTGGAAGACGCGGTGGCCGTCGCCGACGGGCGCCCCATCTCGTTCGAGGTGATCGCCGACGACCCGGCCGAGATGCTGCGCCAGGCTCGCCTGCTCGCTCGGTTCGGGCCGAACGTGTACGTGAAGATCCCGGTCACCGACACCTACGGGGTCTCGACGTTCGGCGTCGTCCGGGCGCTCGCGTTCGAGGGCATCAGGGTCAACGTGACGGCGGTCTTCACGTCGTCGCAGGCGGCCGACGTGCGCCGCGCCCTGGCGACGTGTAACACCCCGGCCATCGTGTCGATCTTCGCCGGGCGGATCGCCGACACGGGCCGCGACCCGACGCCGATCCTCGCCCGGGCGCTCGAACTGTTCGCCGAGCAGCCGCAGACCGAGATTCTCTGGGCCTCGTCCCGCGAGCTGCTGAACGTCCAGCAGGCGGCGGCGGTCGGCGTCCACATCATTACGGTCGCGCCCGAGCTGCTCGCGAAGACCGGCCTGACCGGAAAGAACCTAACCGAGTTCTCGCTCGAGACCGTGCGGATGTTCGCCCGCGACGCCCGGGCCGCCGGGTACGTCCTGTGACCGGGGCGTCCGGGGCGCGGTTCGAAATCCTGAAGTGGAGCGACGACCCGCGTGTGGTCCGGCGGCTCCACGCGCAGTACCACTGGCTCAAGGACCGCGACTACCCGTCCCTGGTCCGCGTCGGCGTCTGGCGCGACCGCCACGACGGCCGCGCCGGGTACATGATGGAGCTGCTCGAGCCCGGGCTCGTCATCGGGGCGTTCCCGCGCGACGCCGCCCAGCGCGTCGTGGACGCCCTGGCCCCCGTCTGGGCCGAACCCCCGCTGCGTCCCGGCCCCTGGGTGCCGCGGCTCGACCACCTGCCGCCCGAGCTGACCCCGTGGTGGGCCGAGCTGACCGTCGCCCCGCACCACTACTGCGGGACGCACGGCGATCCGACGCTCGAGAACATGATGCAGCGCGGGCCGCAGACCGTCATGATTGACCCGGTGCCGGACATCGTCCTCGACGGGAAGGTGCCCGCGATCCGGGCGCTCGACTACGGGAAGATCCTGCAGTCCGGGCTCGGTTATGAGGCGATCCGGCGCGGCTACCGGTCGCGGTGGGCGCTCGACCAGCCGATCTTCGCCGTGGTCCGCGACGCCGCGCGCGACGACGATGAATGGCGCCAGGCGTGCTGGTGCTGCGCGCTGCACGTGGCGAAGTTCCTCCCCTACCAGCCCGACGACCTGCGCGCCTGGTGGACGGCCGAGTGGCCGGGGATCGTGCGCGCCCTGCGCGAGGTGTCCCGATGAAGCCGATTGCATTTCCACAAATGACCACAACCTGGGCCATAGACCAGAAGCCGTACCTACCGCTGCCCGCATACTCGAAGATGCGAAGCGGGCGGTGAGTACAACAACGGCCACTGCCTATGCAGCCCGCACAACCTTATGCCGCGCTCCAAGTGGGCCGAGCACGTTGCTGCGGCCTTGGCGGCCGTGGCGCCGGAGGCGTGATGCACGCGCACCGCTGCGTGGACTGCGGCGCGCTGCTTTACGGCCTCGCCCCGTGGGTCACGCATTGCGACTACTGGTGCCCGACGTGCGGGCGCAGCACGCGGCACGAAATCGTTGAGCGGGTGGGCGCGAGCCCGCCGGGGAGGGACGGATGAGCAATGGTGGAAGGCATGAGCCAATGAGCCCAGAATACGCAGCCAAGAAAGCCGAACTGGAAGCGATGTTCGCTAAGGAGGCGGTGAGCGGCGCGCCGGGCGCGGGCGAAACGCTGTTGCCCTGCGCGTACTGCGGCGGCCCGGTGGGGATTCTCGAACCGTCGCCGGGCGCGTTTATGTGGGCCTGCACGAACGAGCGTGGGCAGGGACGGTGCGGCGTGTCGAGTGGGCGGTTGTACGACACGCGCGAGGAAGCCGTGGCGGCCTGCAACCGTCGGCAGCCGGGCGCGGGCGACCAAGCGCGGGCCGTGAACGAGATCATGGCGCTCGTCGTGGCGCTGCGCCCGAAGGACGAGGATTGGGACGGGGCGTGCTGCGGCGGTTTGACAATCGCGGAGCAGAAGGTGGCACGCGCCATCGAAGCTGCGCTGCGGCGGCTGGCGGCGGCCCCCGCGAGCGACCGCGAGACGCTGGTGCGCGTGTTGGTCGAACAACTCGACGGATTCGACAGTCGCGGCACGCCAGCGCATCGCAAGGCATACATCCAAGACGCCGCCGAGACAATCGCGGACGTGATCTTGCTGGCGTCGGGGCGCGCCGGGGAGGACGGACGATGAAGTTCAATGGTCACGCCTGGACGGCACAGCGGCAGGCGAACGGGATGGAGCCGGAGACATTCGCGCACCTTGGCATCGGGCACCTGCCTGGTCTCAAGCGCGTCGCGCTCTACTCGCTGCGCGGGAGCGTGTTGGAACTGCTCGCGTACTTCCGCACTGAACGCGCTGCCCGCATCGCGCTCAAGCAGCTCGACCTGCTGGTGGCGCGGTGAGCGGCCCGGCGGCCCCAGGGCCGAGACTGCTCCCTTGCCCCTTCTGCGGCGGCGAGGCGGGCGTGCGATTGGACGACACACCCGATAACCGCTCCGGCTGGGCAATGGTCGTGAGTTGCCGCAACCCTGACTGCGACCTGTCGCCAGAAGTGTACGCGCCGTGGGATTGCAAAGGCCGCGCGGGGCCAGAAGGCGAACGCCTCGCCGTCGCGGCGTGGAATCGGCGGGCGGCGCCCCCGCGCGAACAACTGGCGCACGCGCTGTACGAGGTGGCGCACCGTCGCGGGTTCACGCCGACAATCCAGCAATGTGAACTGGACGCTGATGCAGTGCTGGCCGTGCTGGCGTCGGGGCGCGCCGGGGAGGACGGACCAACAGGGGGCGCGAGCCCGCCGGGGAGGGACGGATGAGAGAGGGCAAGCGCGTCGGCGACTACTACATCAGCGTGGGCGGCAACTGGGTCCACGTCTGCCTCTGGCCCGTCTGTCAGGGGCACTACGGCGGCGGCCTCTACTTTCACAAGTTCTGGTGGCGCACGATGGAGCGGTGCGTGCGGCTCGCCTACGAACGTGCGCTCGACATGACCGCTAATCGCCGTGCCGTCAAGGCGCGTGCCGACCTCGCCGAGCAGCACCTTAGCGACCTCATCGAAACCTTCGGGCCCGAGGTGTCCCGGTGAGCGGCGCGCCGGGCGCGGGCGAGAGAAATAGCAAGGCACTGTTCGTCTGGCCCGCAGTTGGCTCACTTCTGTCGTGGTGGCTGGCCTCGCGGGAGCGCGCCGAACTGCTGGAACTGGCTGGCCTATCGGGAGAATTGTGGACTGAGTTCAAGCTACTTGTACCGGCCAACTACGAGGTGCGGCTATGACCATTCCTGAGCCGGGCG
>Ga0335085_10000684_pt1 | contig 88649 bp, 83 predicted proteins | sample Lox_Sample_45_FD_206712 | JGI IMG/M metagenome (GOLD analysis project Ga0335085, IMG submission 206712) | Soil microbial communities from Loxahatchee National Wildlife Refuge, Florida, United States - Lox_Sample_4.5 | ecosystem: Environmental > Terrestrial > Soil > Wetlands | place: USA... | reverse complement strand
TTGCCAGCGGTCCCACATCAGGGCCTTTTGACTTTCCGTATAATGAATCCGTGTCCAATGTTTCATTTGCAACACTCCTTCGGCTTATGCCGATTCTAGGGTGTTGCATCGACCGGTTGAAACCGCAGCCGAAAGCGGACATATATTAAGCTTGCCGGGGCGGAGGCGAATCATCGAGCACCAGCGCCGAGAGCGCCCAACTGATGATGCTGTAAACAATCGCGCCCCAGAACGCTGGCCAGAATCCGGCCACGACGAAGCCTTGCACAAACGAGCCGACGAACCAGAACAGCAGTCCGTTGATGACGAGGATGAACAGGCCGAGCGTCAGTATCGTGACCGGCAGCGTAAGCAGAATCAAAATCGGCCGAATCAGCGCGTTGACCAATCCCAATATTAGCGCCGTGATCAGCGCGGTGGTGAAACTGGCGACGTGGATAGAGGTGAAAATATACGGCAGCGCGAACAGCGCAAGCGCGTTGATGACCCAGCGGATGATGAGGCGCATGTGATGATCCTCAGGATTTTGCACCGAGTGAGAATGCGCGTTCACGCGAACGCGCCAGTTGTTCGGATGCAGGTTCGTTGCCGGCCCAGCCGACCAGATTTTGCGCCGCGATGTCGGCCAGTGCATGGATCCAGTCGTCGCGCTCATTGAGGCAGGGGATATAGCGGTATTCCTTGCCGCCGGCGTTGAGAAAAATCGTTTTGCCCTCGATCGCGATTTCTTCGAGCGTTTCGAGGCAGTCGGAGACGAAGCCCGGGCAGATGACGTCCACGCAGCCGAGTTTCTGCTTGCCGAACTGTTCCAGCACTTCGGTCGTGTACGGCTTCAGCCATTCGGCACGGCCGAAGCGCGACTGGAACGTGACCTTGTATTGCGCGGGATTGAGTTGCAGCGCTTCGGCCAACAGTCGGCCGGTTTTCTGGCATTCGCAATGATAGGGGTCGCCTTTGTCGAGCGTGAAGCGCGGCACGCCGTGAAAACTCATCACCAGTTGGTCGGGACGGCCGTGCTTCATCCAGTAATCGCGCACGCTTTGCGCGAGCGCGGCGATGTAACCGGAGTGGTCGTGAAAATGCCTGACGCCGCGCAACGCCGGCTGGTTGCGCATTTTGGTCAGCGCTGCGAACACCGCGTCGAACGCGGTTGCAGTGGTGCTGGCCGCGTATTGCGGATACAGCGGCAGCACCAGTATGCGGTCGCAGCCCTGACGCTTCATGCGCGCGAGCACGTCTGCAACCGAGGGTTTGCCATAACGCATTGCGTATTCGATGGCGAGCGGCGCCTTGATGCGCTCGCCGAGGTAGCCTTGCAGCAGCAAGGTTTGCCGCTCGGTATGCGCGAGCAGCGGCGAGCCGTCGCTGCCCCAGATTTGCGCGTAGCGCTGCGCCGATTGTTTGGGCCGTGTCAGCAGCACGAACAGGTGCAGGATCGGCCACCAGATCAGGCGCGGGATTTCGATCACGCGCGGATCGGACAGAAATTCCCTGAGATACGGGCGCACTGCCTGCGCGGTCGGTGCTTCGGGCGTGCCGAGGTTGATCAGCAATACGCCGGTTTTGGGCGCGGTGCCGTGTGCGAATGGCGGTTCGGGGAGGTAGTGGGGCATGATGGGATGGAAAAATGCCGCGAGCGTTGCGGCGCTCGTCCGGCCCGCGTGATTATTCCCGCCCCGCTTTCACTTGGCAAGCGCGCTCGACAGCAGCCTGGCGGTGATATCGACGATCGGGATCACGCGTTCGTACGCCATGCGCGTCGGGCCGATCACGCCGAGCGTGCCGACGACCTCGCCATCGACCTCGTACGGCGCGGTAATCACGCTGCACTCGTCGAGCGGCACCAGCCCCGATTCGCCGCCGATGAATATCTGCACGCCGTGCGCGCGGTTGGAAACATCGAGCAACTGCAACAGCACGGTCTTCCGTTCGAACAGCTCGAACAGTCTGCGCAGGCTCGCCATGTTGGCGGACAGATCCTGCACCTGCAGCAGGTTGTGCTCGCCGGAAATCACCACCTGGTCGGACTCCTCCTGCAATGCCTGGCTGCCGGCCTCGAGCGCCGCCGTCATCAATTGCGACATGTCTTCGCGCAATTGCCTGAGCTCATCATGGATACGGCGGTGGATATCGTCGAAGGAGCAGCCGGCATAGTGCTGATTGAGGATGTTCGCGGCTTCGATCAGTTCGGACGGCGTGTAATTCCGGTCGGTGACGATGATGCGGTTCTGAACGTCGCCTTCGGGCGACACGATGATCAGCAGGATGCGCTTGTCGGATAGGCTCAGGAATTCGATGTGGCGGAACATCGCGCTGCGCCGCGGCGTCATCACGATGCCTGCGAAATGCGTGAGTTCGGACAGCAGATGCGACGCCGACGACACCAGCTTTTGCCGGCTCTCGGTCTGCAGCTGGCCTTCGAGCTGGTTGATTTCGACGGCGGCGAGCGGCTTGATCTTGAGCAGCGCGTCGACGAACAGACGGTAGCCGCGCGGCGTCGGCACCCGGCCGGCCGAAGTATGCGGGCTCGCGATGAAGCCCATTTCCTCGAGGTCGGCCATCACGTTGCGGATGCTGGCCGGCGAGAGGTCGAGTCCCGACAGTTTGGACAGCGCGCGCGAGCCGACCGGCTGGCCGTCGGCGATGTAACGCTCGATCAGCGCTTTCAGCAGCGTTTGCGCGCGTTCGTTGAGAACCGGTATGTCCATCGACCTATTCTACAAAAATTACCCTTGGCGACCAAATACAACCTGCTGACGGCAAAAGGTTCGTCATTGATTTTTCCGTCGTTCACGGTTCGTTATAATGCGCTCATGATCCCCGCATTCAAGACCGTCGGCCTGATCGGCAAGTACAAGGGTCCCGAGATCGTGCAGCCGCTGCTGAAGATCGGCGCGTTGCTCGCCAGACGCGGCGTCAAGGTGCTGGTCGATCCGCTGACCGCTTCGTATACCCAGGACGGCGGACATGTCGTGCTGCCGCTCGAGGAAATCGGCCGCAGCGCCGATCTCGCGGTGGTGCTGGGCGGCGACGGCACGATGCTGAACGTCGCCTGCGCGCTGGCATTGCACGACATCGCGCTGGTCGGCGTCAATCAGGGTCGGCTCGGATTCCTGACCGACATCTCGGTCGACACCATGGTCGAAACCGTCGGTGCGATTCTCGACGGCAAATACGTGACCGAAGAACGCATGATGCTGGAGGCCGAAGTGGTGCGCGACGGCGGCAGCGTGTTCCGGGCGCTGGCCCTCAACGACGTGGTGGTGTCGAAGGGCGGCGAGGACAGCATGATCGAATTCGAGGTCAAAATCGACGGCAGGTTTCTCTACGCGCTGCGCGGCGACGGCCTGATCGTCGCGAGCCCGACCGGCTCGACCGCCTATGCGCTGTCTTCGGGCGGGCCGATCATCCATCCGGCGCTGTCGGTGATGGCGCTGGTGCCGATCTGTCCGCATACGTTTTCGAGCCGGCCGATCGTCATCAGCGGCGACAGCGCGGTCGAAATCATCATCAATCACGCACTCGACGCCCACGCGCACCTCGACAACCACGCGCACCACGAACTGCATGAACAGGACCGGGTCGTGATCCGGCGTTATGCGCGCACCATACGGCTGCTGCATCCGGCCGGGCACGATTACTACAACATGCTGCGCGCCAAGCTGCACTGGACCGAGCTGTACTGATTCGATTGACGGATATGCTGCACGCGCTCCAGATTCGTGATTTCGTGATCGTGGAGCGCATCGAGCTGGAATTCGCGCCGGGCTTCACCGCGCTGACCGGCGAGACTGGCGCCGGCAAATCGATCCTGATCGACGCGCTGGCGCTGGCGCTCGGCGAACGCGGCGACGCCGCGGTGGTGCGGCAAGGTGCCGACAGGGCCGAAATCAGCGCCGAGTTCGACGTTTCCGATAACAAACCGTTGCAGCAATGGCTGACCGCCAACGATCTGGCCGGAGACGAAGACAATTGTCTGCTGCGGCGTGTGATCGACAGCAGCGGCCGCTCGCGCGCCTTCATCAATGGCCGCGCCTGCACTCTGCAACAGTTGCGCGAGGCCGGCGAACATCTGGTGGACATCCACGGCCAGCACGAACATCAATCGCTGCTGCGCGCCGCCGCGCAGCGCGCGCTACTCGACGCCTACGCCGGATGCACCGAATTGGCCGCCGCAGTTGCTGCCGCATGGCGGCGCCGGCAGGACTTGCAACAACAACTCGCGGCGCTCGAAACCAATGCCGGCGCGATTACCGCGGAGCGCGAGCAGCTCGAATGGCAGGTGCGCGACATCGAGTCGCTGAATTTCACCCCTGAGGAATGGCAGCGGGTTTGGGAAGAGCTTCAGGCCGAACACGCGCGACTTGCGCACGGTCAGAGTTTGATCGAGGGCGCGCAGTACGCGCTGGATGTGCTGTCGGAAGGCGACGGCGCGGCGCTGAGCCAGATCGCGGGCGTCGATTCACGCCTGAGCCAGCTGATTGAATATGACGCGCGGCTCAAGGATGTCGCGGACATCATCGCTTCGGCGCAGGCGCAGGCGCAGGAAGCAGTCTATATGCTGCGCGACTACCAGGAACGGCTCGAAATCGACCCGCAGCGCTTCCGGGAAGTCGAGCAACGCCTGGACGTGGTGCACACGATGGCGCGCAAGTGGCGCGTGACGCCGGAGACTTTGCCCGATGCGCTGGCACGCGCGCAGCAGCGGCTGGCCGAACTCGGCGGCGATGCTGATGTTGATATCGTGCGTGCGCGTGTCGCAGAAGCGCATGCGATTTATTTAAACGAGGCCAAAAAACTTACTGTCGCGCGCAAGAAAGCGGCGAAGAAACTGGCGGAGAAGGTGACGGCGGCGATGCAGACGTTGGCGATGGCCGGCGGGAGTTTCGATATCGCATTGCGTCCGCTGGATGAAGGCAATTCAAGCGGACTGGAACAGATCGAGTTCCTGGTTTCAGCGCACAAAAGTACTGAACCGCGTCCGCTCGCGAAAGTCGCCTCGGGCGGCGAACTGTCGCGCATCAGCCTTGCATTGCAGACGGTAACCAGTGAGGTCGCGCAGGTGCCGACGCTGATTTTCGATGAGGTCGATGCTGGCATCGGCGGCGGCGTCGCCGAGATCGTCGGCCGCATGCTGAAAAAACTTGGCGCGCAGCGCCAGGTGATGTGCGTCACGCATCTGCCGCAGGTCGCCGCCAGCGCCGATCAGCAGTGGCAGGTCGCGAAGAGCGCGACCAACGGCAAGGTGTCGAGCCACGTCGCGGTGCTCGACGGCAAGCAGCGTGTCGAGGAAATCGCGCGCATGCTCGGCGGCGTAAAGATCACCGATACCACGCGCAAGCATGCGGCGGAAATGCTGGGGCTGGATTAGTTTATAAAACGAAACGAAATTATCCGTTGGTTTACACTGGAAGTAGTCTGGTTGACAGGGTGCAGAGAGACAGGGGTATCTTAAGACCCCATAACACGGCGTTATCGCAAATAGCGTATGAAAACATTATGTTAATCTTACACGTTCTCCAAGCTATACACCTTTCTCAAGTTTATACACCTTTGCAGGTGTCTACTTTACGTTAGGCCGCACATTCCCGCCGTGAGCACTTCCCCTCGACGCCAAGAACCAGAACTGCCGCACGATCCGGTGTTCGGAACCCTCAATGAGCTCACGAGGATGCTCCAAGACCTGGACGATCGAGGACTGGTGCTTTCGCTGGCAGCGTTTGCAGAAGACGCACTTGGTTCGTTGCTACGCGAGTTCATGATTCCATCAGAAGCGACGAACCAACTCCTGGATGGATTCAATGCACCCCTTGGAACGCTCTCCTCACGAATCAAAGCGTGCCTAGCACTCGGCCTGATTACGAAAGATCAATACAGCGACCTTGAGCGTCTGAGAAAGATTCGAAACGAATTTGCGCATCACTGGAGGCACATTGACCTGGCCAGCCGCTCGGTCGCAGGACACGTCATCGCACTCAGCTACGGCACCCTTACGAATGACTTCCCAGAGACACCGGCCTGGAAGGTGAGGGAATCCTTGACCTCACTGTTGATCGCTCTCCGCAGTCTTACCCATCAAATCAAAGAGAAGAGGTGGCAAGCCACCATTCGCGGAACCAGCCTGATCGCCGGATTCGCCCTGGGCACCTTCGAAGAGCAGTTTGCGACCGCGAAAAGTGAGTTCGAAGCACTGTGCGCGGCAAGGGACGCGGCGACCGGAGAGAAGCGACGATTTCAGGAGGCCCTTATCAGGCGCTTCGGGTCGAAGATTGGGCTCCTTCACCTCAGTTGCCCAGCGGATGCTCGCAAGAGCCTCGCAGAGTTACAGGCTGCTGTCGACAGCACTATTGGGAACCTCTCAACATGAAGCCGCTCGCTTCCATCCATCGAGTGCGGCCTAACCCGCGGGTCAACCGGACCTGCCTTCGGCAGGCCGGTTACCCGCAACGTTAGGCCGCTCCACACGTATGCCATCAGAGCCACCGAAAGATTTTGCCGTGAAGTTTGGCAAGTATGCGCGCACCATCGAATATGACGACGCCCAAGACCACATACTCTTCACATTCGATGTCGGCTCGAAGTTCGATTTCAAGAACCCGAACGGGCCTGGAAAAAATTCGCTCTGCCTGGAGCATCACGCACCGAGCACTCCACGCAGCCCACGGTATGCGGTCGCGTTTGAGCGGACGAAGCAGTATTTGGAGTCGTGCGGTTACGAGGTGGAGATTTATGGAGAGTAGTCACACAACGCGGCCTAACCATGCGCTGCAGCGAACCCGGCGGGGGCGTCGCAGTTGCAATCCTAGCGTCTCGTGCGCCGGGTCGCTGAGCTTGGGTCGTTAGGCGTCAGCCAAATGTCGCGCCTCATCTTCTCACTTCAGCAATCGCCTCAGTTTGTCGATGGCACGCGATTTGCGAATGGTGACCTCGCTCGGGTTCCCTCCGACGCAGTCGTCCTTACGCTCGAAGGTTCCGCGATCGATGATGAAGGGCTGTCCAACCTCCCGCCACTCGAATCGATCCGCTGTCTCGATCTCGATAGCACCAAAGTGAGTGATCGTGGATTGGCGAAAATCGCAAGTCTCTCTTCGCTAGAGGAGCTGTGGCTAGAGTGCACCGCGGTGACCGATTACGGGCTTCTTGAATTGCGTCGATTGCCTAATCTCAAGTTTGTCTCCGTCGCGTACACCAACGCGACGGCATCCGGTATCGCTGCACTGGTTGAGGCGAATCCGGGCGTCGAGGTCGTGTCATAGCGATATGACGCCTAACCCGGCGTTCAAGCGGACCCAGATCGGCGTGGCTTCGCCACCGCCGTCTGTGCCGCTTAACTTAGTCCGTTAGGCCTCATATAGGCGGCATCGTGGCGTTTCAGCTTCAACTCCTCTCAAACTATGGCTCGTCTACGCCAGCAGTAGCGCGCACGCTGCCGCAAGGAAGCGACATCTTGGGGTTCTTCAACTGCACGGAGGCGCAGAAGGACGCGTGCAAGACCGTGCTTCTCGAGTTAAGTCGGCACCTCGTGCGTTGTGTTGAGGTATGCGACCGAGTGAAGGGGGAAGTCGATGGTAATGCAGCGAGGATCGCGAAGGATGGCCTAAGCACCCAGTCACACGGGCACGTAATCAACCTTCCGAGCGTGCCAGACCTGACATCTCACGCGGAAACGTTTTTGCAGTCCGCGAAACTGGCGATTCGTGAAACGGCCCGACTGACTGAGCCGTTCTTCAACGAAAAGCGCGATCATAAATATCACAAGTTCGCCACTTGGGCAGAAGCCAAGTTCGGAAAGGATGACCTCCTATCAAAGACGGCCAGAAGCTGGGAGCCTTGGGTCAGCGAAGTGGTCACAATGCGGAATGCCGTTGACCACCCAAACGATGGGCCCCGCGGACGGTTGATCGTGAAGAACTTCCATTTGGATCCACACAGCTCCGTGCCGACAGTGGTTGAACCCGTTTGGAACTTGGTGGGCGATCCAGAGGAAAAGATTCTAGAACAGATGCAGAATATTATCGAGAGAATCATTCGGCTAGGCGAGGACGTGCTCGTTGCTTTGTTCTATAAGTTTCGGCCGCAGTTTCCGTTGGCAATCTACGAGATTCCTGAAGCTGAGCGAAATCCAGTAATGCCGAAGAGGCTCCGTGTAGGATTGGTAAACGCGCAATGAGGCCTAACACGCCCATCAACCTGACCCGCTACAGCGGGCTTCGCCCGCTTCCGCGGGCAGGTTATGGGCAACGTTAGAGTTCATGAGTTTGGCCCTACTTACCGCCACGGTACAAGAACTCCCATACGCATTGCGCGAGCAAGTCATCGGATACGCCGAGAGGGTAATAAAAAGGGGCTAGGTTCGGATAACGCCGCTGGATTCGCAAAGCAAATATTGAAATTGGATCGGGATCATTAAGTGTATGGAAGTATCTGGCCCTTCCCGTGAATCGCTCGCAGAATATTTCAGCGACCTCACCGACAGTTACCTGCTCGAAATCTACAACTCCCGCACGCTGATTCCGCTTGCCATCGAAATTGCCGATCAGGAATTGACGCGCCGGAACATTCCCCATCCGCCGCCATCAGCGGTTGTGGAAAAAGATGACGAGATAAAAGAATCAGACGACGGGGCGCCGGTAGTTTTCGCAACCGTCGCACGCTCGTGGTCAACCTCGCAGATGGAAATCCTGCGCGCGCGGCTGGAAGCGGAGGGCATTCCGGCGTTCGTCGTCGACGGCGGGATGAGCCAGCTCTATCCGTCGCTGTCGCAGCCGATCGGCGGCGCCCGTCTCCAAGTGCCGCAGGAGCATGCGCGCGAGGCGCGGGAGCTGATCGCCGCGGTGAATTCGGGCGCGTTGCGGGCGACCAGTAAAGATGTCGAAGGGTAACAATTTGTACCATCTCGGGCGCAGGAACCGCGGACAGGGTATGCTGTCGTAGTGAGTGAGCGGCGATTGTCATGACAAAAACATTGATCCGATATTTGGCGTGGTGGACATTGCTGTGCGCGATGTCGGCCGCCGTCGCGCAGGAAAGTTTTCCGCCGCCGGATCAGCCCCCGCCGCCTTCACTGCCGACTTTCACCCAGCAGGATCTCGATCGGCTGCTGGCACCGATCGCGCTCTATCCCGATCCGCTGCTGTCGCAGATATTGATGGCCGCGACCTACCCGCTGGAAGTGGTGGAGGCCGCGCGCTGGTCACGGGAGAATCCCGGCCTGCAGGGCGACGCGGCGGTGCAGGCGGTCGCAGCGAGGAGCTGGGATCCGAGCGTCAAGTCGCTGGTCGCGTTTCCGCAGGTTCTGGCAATGATGAATCAGAATCTGGGCTGGACCGAACAACTGGGCGATGCTTTTCTCGCCGCGCAGCCGCAGGTGATGGACACCATCCAGGAACTGCGCCAGAAGGCCTACGCCGCAGGCAATCTGCGCTCGACCGACCAGTTGCAGGTCGAGCAGGAAGCGCAGACCATCGAGATCGAGCCCGCGAACCCCGAAGTGATCTACGTTCCTTATTACGATCCCAATGTCATCTACGGCGCATGGTGGTGGCCGGTGCCGCCGTATTACTGGCCGCTGTTTCCGGACTATTACTTCGGGCCCGCGGGATTCGCGTGGGGCGTCGGGATCACGATTTCCAGCGGTTTCTTTTTCGGTGAGTTCGACTGGCGCCGCCACAGCGTCGATGTGGTGCGCGTCAACAATTATTACTATGCGCCGCCGAGCGCGCGGCATCATCTACCGGTTACGGCGCCGGGCGCGTGGCAGCACGATCCGTTTCACCGGCGTGGAGTTTTTTACCGGGCTCCCGCCTTGGTGCAGAGATTCCGCGCCGGCGCAGGCGCGTCGGAGATTCGCAGCGGATTCCGCGGCCGCGACATGGCCCCAGCGGCTCCGGCCGTGCGCGGCAGTGCGCTTGCCCCGGCGGTCAACGCGCCGAACGTGGTGCCCGGCGGCGGTATTCCACGCGTCATCACTGTTGCTCCGAGCGTGGCGCCGGTCGGACATGCAGCGCCGTTGCTGGCGGCGCCGGCGACGCGCGAACCGCATGCTTTCGAAGGCATTGGTCCGGGAACCGAAGCGCGCAGCGCGAGCGAGCGCGGACGCGCAAGCTTCAGGACGATGGAAGCTCCCCGCGCTGCTCCGCCGCCGTCGGCCCCGGCTGGCGGCTTTCGCGGCGGCGGTGGCGGTGTCCGCAGTGGCGGCGGGAGAGGACGCTAAATCATGACAACGGCATTCTTCGCGATGATACGGCATCTGCGCTGCCGGCAGTTGATGCTGCGGCTGGCGGCGTGCGCGGCGGCGCTGTGCATCGCCGCGCCGGCTGTCGCTGCTGATACCGCACAGAAAAGCTTCAACTCGCCGGAAGCGGCGACGGCCGCGCTGGTGAAGGCTGTGCAGGCCAACGACCAGGCCGGCCTGCGCCGGATACTGGGACCGCATAGCGGCAAACTGATCAATTCCGGGGACCCGGCTGCCGATCAGGAAGACCGGAGCAAATTCCTGCGCGTGTATGATGAGGCTCACAAACTCGTGCAGGAGGGCGACAACAAGGTGGTGTTGGTCATCGGCAAGGATGAGTGGCCGATGCCGATTCCGCTGGTGAAAAGCGGCGACCGCTGGCGTTTCGACGCGCAGCAGGGCAGGGAGGAAATCCTGAGCCGGCGTATCGGCCGCAACGAACTGGCGGCGATCCAGGTATGTCTGGCGATCGTGGACGCCGAGCGCGAATACGCCGCGCACGATTGGGATGGCGATGGGGTTCTCAGATACGCGCCGAAATTCATCAGCGCGCCCGGCCAGCGCGACGGGCTGTACTGGGACACTGGACCGGGCGAGCCTCTCAGCCCGATCGGCCCGCTGGTTGCCGCTGCGGCACAGGACGAGAACCAGCGCCTGAACCGCCCGACCGCGCCGTATCACGGGTATTACTACAAGATACTTACCGCGCAGGGCGATGAGGCGCAGGGAGGCGCGTACAACTACGTGCTCAATGGAAAGATGATCGGCGGCTTCGCGGTGATTGCCTATCCGGCGCGCTATGGGGCGTCGGGAGTGATGAGCTTCATCGTCAATCACGACGGCGCTGTCTTCCAGAAAAACCTGGGCAAGGACACCGCCGCAGTCGTTTCAGGAATGGCGGCTTTCGATCCGGATCCGAGCTGGGAAAAACAGAAACCTTGATGGTGCTGCAAAAGACGGTGGCCGATACAACCGGCAGGATCGAAATAGATGTTGGGCAGGGAATGACAATGAAAATGCGCCGGCTCGGCAGAAGCGGACCCCAGGTCTCGGCGATCGGACTCGGCTGCATGGGAATGAGTGATTTCTACGCCGGCCGCGACGACCGGGAATCCATCGCCACGATTCATCGCGCGCTGGATCTCGGCATCAACTTTCTCGATACCGCGGACATGTACGGACCCTATATCAACGAGGAGCTGGTCGGGAAGGCTATCAAGGGCCGACGCGATCAGGTATTTCTGGCCACCAAATTCGGCATCGTGCGCGACCCCGGCGATGTCACGGCGCGCGGACTGGACAGCAGCCCCGCGTATATACGCAAAGCGGTCGAGGGCAGTCTCAAGCGGCTCGGCGTGGAAACCATCGATCTTTATTATCAGCACCGGGTCGATCCGCGCGTGCCGATCGAAGACACCGTCAGAGCGATGGCGGAACTGGTCACCGCCGGCAAGGTGCGGTATCTCGGCCTGTCGGAGGCGTCCGCCAGGACCCTGGAGCGTGCGCACAGGGTGCACCCGATCACCGCGCTGCAAAGTGAATATTCGTTATGGACGCGCGACCCGGAGCCGGAGGTGCTGCCGATGTGCCGCAAGCTTGGCATCGGTTTCGTGCCGTACAGTCCACTGGGGCGCGGTTTTCTCACGGGTGCCATTACCAAGCCGGAGGATTTTGCCGAAGACGATTACCGTCGTCACACCCCGCGCTTTCAGGGCGGGAACTTCGCCCGCAATCTGCAGCTGGTCGAGAAGGTGAAAGCATTGGCGGCAAAGAAGGAGTGCAAGCCTTCGCAGCTGGCGCTGGCCTGGGTGCTGGCCCAAGGCGACGACATCGTGCCGATTCCCGGCACCAAGCACCGCAGATATCTGGAGGAAAATGCGGCGGCCGCGGATATTGCGCTCGACAAGCGGGAGCTGACCGAGATCGACGCCGTTTTTCCGCCCGATGCCGTTGCCGGCACGCGCTATCCGGAAGCCATGATGCGCATCCTGAACGGGTGATACTACAGAGCTGTCGCGCCAGCCCAGCGGGCATCGAGCATTTGGGAAGGCGGCCGGCAGGCCGCGCGTCAATTATTCTGGGACTTGTACGGGCAGTTGCGCTTGGTGCAATCGGCGTAGATGTGCAGCGAATGTTCGTGAATCTTGAAGCCGCGTTCTTCCGCGACCTTGATTTGCCGTTTTTCGATTTCGGGGTCGTAGAATTCCTCGACGCGCCCGCACTGCACGCACACGAGGTGATCGTGGTGGTTCCCCCGATTGAGTTCGAACACCGCCTTGCCGGTTTCGAAATGATGGCGCATCAGCAGGCCGGCCTGCTCGAACTGGGTCAGCACGCGGTAGACCGTCGCCAGCCCGGTGTCGGTGCCTTCATTGAGCAGGATTTTGTAGACATCCTCCGCCGACAGGTGGCGCACTTTGCTCTTCTCGAACAACTCGAGAATACGCAGCCGCGGCAGAGTGGCTTTGAGGCCGATGGTTTTAAGATCGTCGGGTGAACTCATGTTAATAATACCTGCTGCAAAGCATGACCCGTGAAGCAGGTCTGCGCTATCATATTGTTTTTTTACCGGCTTGCCTACCGCGCACAGCGCATTTAGAGCGGCCATTCATTGGATACCATGCGAAAACCCATCATCACCTTAATGTTTTTTATGTCGTTGCTCGCGGGCTGCTCGCACACGCCCAGCGTCGAGAAAACAGTGGCTCCCCTCACTTACAAGATCGATTTGCAGCAGGGCAACGTTGTGTCTCAGGAAATGGTCGCCAAGCTGCACCAGGGCATGACGCCGCCACAAGTGCGCTATGTCATGGGTTCGCCGCTGGTGATAGATCCGTTTCATCCCGACCGCTGGGACTACGTCTATCTGTATGAAAAGGGACACAAGGTCACGGAACGCCATCGGCTCACAGTGATCTTCGTCGATGGCAAGCTGGCGCGTCTGGAAGGGGATGTGAATCTGCAGGACACATTGTCGGCTCCGGAGAAAACTTCCGATACGCCGGCGGCCACAACTGCTCCCATCGCAGCCCCAGCCGCTGCTCCTGCCTCCGCGCCGGTACCGCCGCCGTCCGCGCAAACGACGGATGCGGCCAAGTCAGGCGCCGCTCCTCTCGTGACTGCGCCGGCACAACCGGTGGCGGCGCAACCCGGAACCGCCCCGTCCAATGATACTGCGCAACCGAATGCAACCACATCGCCGGCGGCCATGCCTGTCGCAGGCAGCACCAACACCAATCAGCCTGCTGCCGCCGAGGCCGACACCACTAAGAGCAGCGCCGATCAAAATCAGAAGCAGCGTGGCTTTTTTGGCAGGATGCTCGATAAAATCGGGTTGTAACCTATACCTATGCCGAAACTGAATGTCGCGGTGGCCGGCGGCGCGGGACGCATGGGGCGCGCGTTAATCGAGGCAGTACTCGCGGACGATGGCCTGAAGCTCGCCGCCGCGCTGGAACAAGCCGGCAATCCGAGTCTGGGCAAGGACGCCGGTGAATTCGCCGGTTCGCCTTGCGGCGTCGCGATCAGCGACGACATTGAAGCCGGCGTCGCCAAAAGTGACGTGCTGATCGACTTCACGCGTCCGGACGGCACGCTCAGGCACGTCGCCGTCTGCCGCAAGCGCGGCGTCAAAATGGTGATCGGCACCACCGGTTTCGGCGATGCGCAGAAAAAAACGATCACCGACGCCGCGCGCGATATCGCGATCGTATTCGCGCCCAACATGAGCGTCGGTACCAACCTCGTGTTCAAGCTCGCGGACACCGCGGCGCGCGTGCTGAACGGTGATTACGACGTGGAAATCATCGAAGCGCACCATCGGCACAAAACCGACGCGCCGTCGGGCACCGCCCTGCGTCTCGGTGAAATCATCGCCCAGGCGCTCGGCCGCAATCTCAAGGACTGTGCGGTTTATGGACGCGAGGGCGTGACCGGCGAACGCAAAGCAACGACCATCGGTTTTTCGACCATCCGCGGCGGCGACATCGTCGGCGAGCACACCGTGCTGTTCGCCGGCGCCGGCGAACGCGTCGAACTCACGGTGCGTTCAGCCAGCCGCGCAACCTATGCGCAGGGCGCGCTGCGCGCCGTACATTTTCTGGCCGGCAAAAAGTCCGGCTTGTTCGATATGCAGGATGTTTTAGGTTTGCGTTAATACCCGGCAGGGTATCGGCGGGCACGGGCTCAGGCGTTTTGCGTTGAGAGCACGGCGCCTTTCGCGTATAATTTCCACTTCAAGAAGCGGGAGGGGCTCAAGCCCGTCCCGCTTTCCGTATCTATTTCTGAAATCAGGAGCTTATCGTGTCGTCGCGCGCGCCCGCCATCCTCGTACTCAAAGATGGGACGCTATTTCGCGGCACTGCGGTCGGCGCCTCCGGCATTACCGCGGGAGAGGTCGTCTTCAACACCGCGATCACCGGCTACCAAGAAATCCTGACCGATCCGTCCTATTGCCGCCAGATCGTCACGTTGACTTATCCGCACATCGGCAATACCGGTGCCAATCCGGAGGACGTCGAATCCGACAAGGTATATGCGGCGGGGCTGGTGATTCGCGATCTGCCGTTATTGGCGAGCAACTGGCGCAAGAGCCAGGATTTGTCGTCGTACTTGCGTGCGCAAAACGTGATCGCCATCGCCGGTATCGATACGCGCAAGTTGACGCGCATATTGCGGGAAACAGGCGCGCAGGACGGCTGCATCATGGCCGGCACTCAATTGACAGCAGATGACGAAACGGCCGCGCTGAAAGCGGCGCGTGAATTTCCCGGGCTGGCCGGCATGGATCTAGCCAAGGTCGTCAGCGCCCCATCGACCTATACGTGGGACGAGACGACTTGGGAATTGGGACGTGGTTATGGGCGGCAGGAAAGTCCCAGACATCATGTCGTCGCGTTCGACTATGGGGTCAAACGCAATATCCTGCGCAAGCTCGCCGGCCGCGGTTGTCGAGTCACCGTGCTGCCGGCGCAGAGTTCGGCCAAGGATGCACTCGCACTCGAGCCCGACGGCATTTTTCTGTCGAATGGTCCCGGCGATCCCGAGCCATGCAACTACGCGATCCGCGCGATCCGCGAATTGCTGGCCACCGGCGTCCCGCTGTTCGGCATCTGTCTCGGCCACCAGTTGCTGGCGCTGGCGAGCGGTGCCAAGACCATGAAGATGAAGTTCGGCCATCATGGCGCGAACCATCCGGTGCAGGATCTCGATACCGGACGCGTGATGATAACGAGTCAGAATCACGGTTTTGCGGTGGATGCGCAGACGCTGCCGGCGAACGCGCGGGTCACCCACGTCTCGCTGTTCGACGCTTCGCTGCAGGGTTTTACACTGACTGACCGCCCCGCATTCTGTTTCCAAGGGCACCCCGAAGCGAGTCCCGGTCCGCACGACATGGATTATCTGTTCGACCGCTTCGTCGGATTGATCGAAAAACATCGGGCTACCGCAATCGCCTGACGCCATGCCGAAAAGAACCGACATCAAATCCATCCTGATCATCGGCGCCGGCCCGATCGTGATCGGTCAGGCCTGCGAGTTCGATTATTCCGGTGCGCAGGCATGCAAGGCGCTGCGCGAGGAGGGTTATCGCGTGATCCTCGTCAATTCGAACCCGGCGACGATCATGACCGACCCGAACATGGCGGATGCGACCTATATCGAACCGGTCACCTGGCAGATGGTCGAGAAGGTCATCGCGCTCGAGCGTCCCGACGCGCTGTTGCCGACGATGGGTGGCCAGACCGCGTTGAACTGCGCGCTCGATCTGGCCAAGCACGGCGTGCTCGAAAAATACGGTATCGAAATGATCGGCGCCAAACGCGCGGCGATCGACAAGGCCGAGGACCGCGAACAATTCAAGGCGGCGATGGCGAAAATCGGACTGGAGAGCCCGCGCTCGGCGCTCGCGCACTCGATGGAAGAGGCGCTGCAGGTGCAGGCGATGGTCGGTTTTCCGACCGTCATCCGTCCGTCGTTCACGCTTGGCGGCAGCGGCAGCGGGATCGCCTATAACCGCGAGGAATTCGTCGCGATGATCGAGCGCGGCCTCGAAGCGAGCCCGACCCATGAAGTGCTGGTCGAGGAGTCGGTGATCGGCTGGAAGGAATTCGAGATGGAGGTGGTGCGTGACAGGAATGACAACTGCATCATCGTCTGCTCGATCGAGAACCTTGACCCGATGGGCGTGCACACCGGCGATTCGATCACGGTGGCGCCGGCGCAGACCTTGACCGACAAGGAATACCAGATCATGCGCGACGCGTCGATCGCGTGCCTGCGCGAAATCGGCGTCGACACCGGCGGCTCCAACGTGCAGTTCGCGGTCAATCCCGACGACGGCCGCATGCTGGTGATCGAAATGAATCCGCGCGTGTCGCGCTCGTCGGCGCTGGCGTCGAAAGCGACCGGCTTTCCGATCGCCAAGGTCGCGGCCAAGCTCGCGGTCGGTTACACGCTCGATGAACTGAGGAACGAGATCACCGGCGGCGCGACGCCGGCGTCGTTCGAGCCGACCATCGATTACGTGGTGACCAAGGTACCGCGCTTCGCGTTCGAGAAATTCCCGCAGGCCGACGACCGGCTGACGACGCAGATGAAATCGGTCGGCGAGGTGATGGCGATCGGGCGCACCTTCCAGGAGTCGCTGCAGAAAGCGCTGCGCGGACTTGAAGCCGGCGCCGACGGCCTCGACGAAAAAACGAAGGACCGTGATCGCATCGAGGAAGAACTCGGCGATACCGGACCCGAACAGATCTGGTACGTGGCCGACGCGTTCCGTTGCGGCATGAGCATCGACGAAGTCTATCAACTGACGCGCATCGACCCGTGGTTTCTCGCCCAGATCGAGGACATCGTGCTGACCGAACACGCGCTCAAGGGAACCGGTTTGGAATCGCTTGATGCGGCGCGTCTGCGCGAACTCAAGCGCAAGGGTTTTTCCGATCAGCGACTGGCGATACTGCTGGCCAGCGACCAGCACGCGGTGCGGGCGCGGCGCCACGCGCTCGGGGTACGCCCGGTTTATAAACGTGTTGATACCTGCGCCGCCGAATTCGCAACCCGCACCGCCTACATGTATTCGACCTATGAGGATGAGTGCGAGGCGCAGCCGACCGCCCGCAAAAAAGTGATCGTGCTCGGTGGCGGGCCGAACCGTATCGGCCAGGGCATCGAATTCGACTACTGCTGCGTGCACGCGGCACTGGCGCTGCGCGAGGACGGTTACGAAACGATCATGATCAATTGCAACCCCGAGACCGTCTCGACCGATTACGACACCAGCGACCGTCTCTATTTCGAGCCGCTGACGCTCGAAGATGTGCTCGAGATCGTCGCCGTCGAAAAACCGTACGGCGTGATCGTCCAGTACGGCGGCCAGACGCCGCTCAAGCTGGCACGCGATCTTGAGGCCAACGGCGTGACCATCATCGGCACCACGCCGGATTCGATCGATATCGCCGAGGACCGCGAGCGCTTTCAGAAACTGCTGAACAAGCTGAAACTCAAACAGCCGGCGAACCGCACCGCAAGGAGCGCCCAGAAAGCGCTCGCGCTGGCCGGGGAAATCGGCTATCCGCTGGTGGTGCGGCCGTCGTACGTGCTCGGCGGCCGCGCGATGGAAATCGTCTATGAACAGACGGATCTTGAGCGTTACATGCGCGAGGCGGTCAAGGTGTCGAACGACTCGCCGGTGCTGCTCGACCGTTTCCTGAATGACGCGATTGAAGTCGATGTCGATGCGATTGCTGACGGCGAGCAGGTGCTGATCGGGGGCATCATGGAACACATCGAACAGGCCGGCGTGCATTCCGGCGATTCGGCGTGCTCGCTGCCGCCGTTTTCATTGTCGCGCAAATTGCAGGACGAGCTGCGCCGGCAGACGGTCGAGCTGGCGCGTGCGTTGAAAGTCGTCGGCTTGATGAATATTCAATTCGCGATCCAGAAAAACGGGCAGGAAGACGTGATTTACGTGCTCGAAGTCAATCCGCGCGCGTCACGCACGGTGCCGTTCGTGTCCAAGGCGACCGGCCTGCCGCTCGCCAAAATCGCCGCGCGCTGCATGGCAGGAAAGACGCTGACCGCGCAGGGCGTGGTGGATGAAGTCGTGCCGCCGTATTACGCGGTCAAGGAGGCGGTGTTTCCGTTCATCAAGTTTCCGGGTGCCGACACCATCCTCGGTCCTGAGATGAAATCGACCGGCGAGGTGATGGGCGTCGGCCGCACGTTCGGCGAAGCATTCGTCAAATCACAGCTCGCGGCCGGCGAAAAGCTGCCGGCTTCGGGCAAGGTATTCATCAGCGTGCGCAACGCCGACAAGCCGCGCACCGTGGAAATTGCACGTGCGTTGATGGAACTTGGTTTCGGACTGGTCGCGACGCGCGGCACCGCGGCGACGCTGGCCGCCGCCGGTTTGCCGGTGACGCCGATCAATAAGGTCGCCGAAGGGCGGCCGCATATCCTCGATATGATAAAAAACGGCGAGATCGCGCTGATTCTGAACACGGTCGAAGAACGGAAAAGCGCGGTGCGCGATTCTTACGCGATACGCCGTGCCGCGTTGCAGGAACAGATCACGCTGTATACGACGCTGGCCGGCGTGCGCGCTGCCTGCACCGGCATGCGGCAATCGCGTGAAATCGGTGTTTACCCCGTGCAGGATCTGCATGCGCAAATCGCACGGGCCACACAGCAACATCACGAGTTGCATCGGACAGCGCGGGTGCCGGAATGAGCAAGATCCCGCTGACCGTGACCGGTATCGAGAAGCTGCGCGCCGAACTGCACGAGTTGAAGACGGTGCAGCGGCCGGCGATCATCCGCGCGATCGCCGAGGCGCGCGCGTACGGTGATTTGTCGGAGAACGCCGAATACGCGGCGGCCAAGGAACGCCAGAGTTTCATCGAAGGGCGTATCGCCGAACTCGAAAGCAAGCTGGCCAATGCGCAGGTCATCGATCCGGCGCAGATCACCGCCGACGGCCGCTGTGTGTTCGGCGCGACGGTCGAACTCGAGGACGCCGGCAGCGGCGAAGTCGTCAGGTACCAGATTGTCGGCGACGACGAAGCCGACATCAAGCAGGGCAAGATTTCGATCAGTTCGCCGATCGCGCGCGCGCTGATCGGGAAATACGCGGGAGATACCGCCGAAGTCAAGGCGCCGGGCGGCCTGCGTGAATACGAAATTCTCGATGTGAAATACGTCTGAGGCCACTTTGAGAACAATCACCGAAGCGTTTTATGCGATTGCGCTCACGCTCTGGGTCGGTGGCCTGTGGGCGCTCGGTTACATCGCCGCGCCGCTGTTATTTGCCGTGTTGTCCGATCGCGTGCTGGCGGGCAGCATCGCGGGAAAATTGTTCGCGCTGATCGCCTATATCGGCATCGGCTGCGCGACCTATCTGCTGCTGTTCAAGCTCGCGCAGGCCGGTAGCGGTGCGCTCAAACAGGCGCCGTTCTGGATCATCGTGCTGATGCTGGCGCTGGTTGCCGCGGGACAGTTCGGTATTACGCCGATTCTCGAAAGCCTGAAAGCGCAGGCCTGGCCGCACCACGTGATGGAGAGCGTGCTCCGCGACCGCTTCACCGCCTGGCATGGCGTATCGAGCATACTTTATCTGATCGTGAGCGTGCTCGGCGCGTGGCTCGTATATTTCGAGGCGCGTCCGCGTTGAATGCCGGGCGGCACGCAGTCAGCGCGGCCGCGGTTTACGGCGGTTTTCGCGCTCAAAGCGCGGGCGGCGCGGCGGCGTGACATGTGGATCGGACTTGCGCGCTTCCGCGCGTAGATCGACCGCTTGCCCCGGCCGCCTGCTTAGTTTCGTTTTGGAGGCCGGTTTTTTCACTGGTTGCGGGGGTTCCGGATTCTGCCGGTACATTACCAGAATCCTGCCGATGTGCTGGACCGGCTGCGCTCCAGTGTGTTCGCAGATTGCGGACGACAGCGCGTCGCGGCTATCGCGCCCAGCACCCAGCACGCGTATTTTGATCAGTTCATGGCAGCGGAGGCTGCGCTCGATTTCGGCGAGCACTGTCGGCGATAACCCGGGTTCCCCGATCATTACCGTCGGGCGCAGCGCATGGGCGCGCGCCCTGAGTGCGCGCCGCGCAGCGGATGTCAGTTCGCTCATAGGGGGTCGATTGTAGATGAACCGGCGCTCGAAATCGAAGGCGTGGATGCGCGCGCACATCAATGACCCGTTCGTGCGGCGCGCGCAAAAGGAAGGCTATCGCTCGCGCGCCGCCTACAAGCTCAAGGAAATCGCGGCGCGCGACCACCTGCTTGCTCCGGGCATGACGGTGGTGGATCTCGGTGCGGCGCCCGGCGGCTGGTCGCAACTCGCGGCCGCCACAGTCGGCCGCGACGGGATGGTGGTTGCGCTTGACGTGGTGGAGATGGCACCAGTACCCGGCGTCACGACGCTGCACGGTGATTTTCGACGCCCCGAAACCCTGGCGGCATTGCGTACGATACTGGCCGGGCGTGCGGCAGACCTTGTGCTTTCCGATATGGCGCCCAATATCAGCGGTATCGCGGCCAGCGATCAGGCGCGCATGATGGAATTGGCCGAATGCGCGTTGGAATTCGCCGTTCTTTACCTGAAACCCGACGGCAATTTTCTGGTAAAGGTATTTCAAGGCGCCGGATTTGAAGGGTTTTTGCACCGGATGCGGGAACGATTTAAACGCGTGGTGTCGCGCAAGCCGGATGCATCGCGCGGCCGCAGCAGCGAAACTTATCTGCTCGGCAGCGGGTTGAGATATTCCGGTAATGTGCGGAAAGACGCTAACATTGCAGATTAAAAGCGGCTAAAATCAAAAAATGGCCGAATTAGGCAATAAAGGAGCACAATTTGAGCAATATGGTTAAAAATATCGCGATCTGGCTGGTCATTGCACTGGTATTGATGACTGCGTTCAACCAGTTCGGCAACCGGCAGGCCAGTGCCGGAGTGATTCCTTATTCGCAATTCATGGACGAGGTGAAGCAGGGGCACGTCACGTCCGCCGTGATCGAGGGGCGCACCGTGCGCTGGCAGACGACCGATGGCAAACACAACATCACGTACTATCCTGGCACGGGTGATCTGTGGATGGTCAGCGACCTGCTCAAAAACGGTGTCAAGGTCGACGCCAAGCCGGAAGAAGAGCCGTCGCTGTTGATGAATATCCTCATTTCGTGGTTCCCGATGCTGTTGCTGATCGGGGTCTGGATTTTTTTCATGCGGCAGATGCAGGGCGGTGGCCGTGGCGGCGCGTTTTCGTTCGGCAAGAGCCGCGCGCGCATGATGGACGAAAGCAGCAATACCGTTACGTTTGCCGACGTCGCCGGTTGCGAGGAAGCGAAAGAGGAGGTCGCCGAACTGGTTGAATTCCTGCGCGATCCGGCCAAGTTCCAGAAACTCGGCGGCCGCATTCCGCGCGGTGTGCTGATGGTCGGTAATCCGGGCACCGGCAAGACATTGCTGGCGCGCGCGATCGCCGGCGAAGCCAAGGTGCCGTTTTTCTCGATTTCCGGTTCCGATTTCGTCGAAATGTTCGTCGGGGTCGGCGCCGCGCGCGTGCGCGACATGTTCGAACAGGCGAAGAAGCACGCGCCGTGCATCGTGTTCATCGATGAAATCGATGCGGTCGGCCGCCAGCGCGGCGCCGGCCTCGGCGGCGGCAACGACGAACGCGAACAGACGTTGAATCAGCTGCTGGTCGAGATGGACGGTTTCGAGGGTACGGTCGGCGTGATCGTGATCGCCGCGACCAACCGTCCCGACGTGCTCGACCCGGCACTGCTGCGGCCGGGACGCTTCGACCGCCAGGTCGTGGTGCCGCTGCCCGACATCCGCGGCCGCGAGCAGATCCTGCTCGTGCACATGCGCAAGGTGCCGATCGCGCCCGATGTCAAGGCCGACATCATCGCGCGCGGCACGCCCGGTTTCTCCGGTGCCGATCTGGCAAACCTGGTCAACGAGGCCGCGCTGTTCGCGGCGCGGCTCAACAAGCGCCTCGTCGATATGGACGATTTCGAGCGCGCCAAGGACAAGATCATCATGGGCGCCGAGCGGCGTTCGCTCGTAATGCCGGAGCACGAGCGCAAGAACACTGCCTATCACGAGTCGGGGCACGCGCTGGTCGCCAAGCTGCTGCCGAAGACCGACCCGGTGCACAAGGTGACGATCATCCCGCGCGGGCGCGCGCTCGGCGTGACGATGCAGCTGCCGGAACAGGACCGCTACAGCATGGACCGCGAGCAGATCCTGCAGAACATCGCGGTGCTGTTCGGCGGCCGCGTCGCTGAGGAAGTGTTCATGGGGCAGATGACGACCGGCGCCGCCAACGATTTCGAGCGCGCGACCGAAATGGCGCGCCGCATGGTCACGCAATGGGGCATGAGCGACAAGCTGGGGCCGATGGTTTACGGTGAGAACGAGGGCGAGGTGTTCCTCGGCCGCTCGATCACGACCCACAAGAACGTATCCGAGGCGACGATGCAGCAGGTCGACGCCGAAATCCGCCGCATCGTTGACGAACAGTACAGGCTCGCGCGCCGGCTGATCGAGGAAAACCGCGACAAGATCGAAAAGATGGCGAAAGCGCTGCTCGAATGGGAAACCATCGATGCCGATCAGATCAACGATATCATGGAAGGCCGCGACCCGCGGCCGCCCAAGCCACCCGCGCCGACCAGTCCGCCGCCGAAAGACAGCACGCCGAGCGCGACGGCTCCCGTCATCAGGCCGGTACAAGAAACCTGATTCTTCGCGGGGCCGGGCGCAGGAGATGGGAAGCCCCGTCTTCGGCGTCCCCCTCTCTTTCTTGCATGTTTTTCCAGTGCGGCAAATTCCAGTTGTCGCTTGAGCGGCCGCTGATCATGGGCGTGGTCAACGTTACGCCCGATTCCTTTTCCGATGGCGGCTGCTTTGCGACGGCACAGGCCGCCGCCGCATACACGCGCAAGTTGATTGATGAGGGCGCCGATATCATCGATATCGGTGGCGAGTCCACCCGTCCGGGCAGTCATGGTGTGACGCTCGACGAAGAGCGACGGCGCGTGTTGCCGGTGCTCGAGAATCTTGTTGGTACACCGGTGCCGATATCAGTCGATACGCAAAAACCGGAACTGATGCGTGAGGCGATTGCCGCCGGCGCGGCGATGATCAATGATATCAACGCGCTGCAGGCGGCGGGTGCGCTCGAGACGGTCGCCGCGAGTGATGTGGCGGTATGCCTGATGCACAAGCGAGGTACGCCGGCGGATATGCAGGCCGATCCCCGCTATCAGAACGTAGTGACGGAAGTGTTCGATTTCCTGAACCAACGCGCGTCCGCGGCACGCGCTGCGGGGATTGTGTCCGAACGCATTACAATCGATCCCGGTTTTGGTTTCGGCAAGACGCTGGAGCATAATCTTGAATTGCTGCGCGGGCTCGACCGCTTGGGCGCGATAGGCGTTGCGGTAGTGGCGGGCATTTCCCGCAAGTCGATGCTGGGCGCGATTACCGGGCGCGAGGCTGGGGAGCGGGTGTTCGCAAGCGTAGCGGCGGCGCTGATCGCAGTGGAGAAGGGTGCGCGTATCGTGCGCGTGCATGACGTTGCAGCGACGCGCGACGCGCTCGCGGTGTGGAACGCTGTAAGATTCGCGACTTAAGCCACAGAGATCACAGAGAAGACCTTCGGGCATATGACGATGGACGATGACGCCATCTGTGAACTCTGTGTCCTCTGTGGCCAATGCTTTTGGAGGTAGGTGATTTGAGCAGGAAATATTTCGGTACGGACGGCGTGCGCGGCAAGGTTGGCGAGGCGCCGATAACGCCGGATTTCGTGATGAAACTGGGCCATGCCGCGGGCAAGGTGCTGGCGCGTGCCGGCACGCGCGGTACGCGGCCGGTAGTGCTGATCGGCAAGGACACGCGAGTTTCCGGCTATATGCTCGAGTCGGCGCTCGAGGCCGGATTGACCGCGGCCGGTGCCGACGTGCTGCTGACGGGTCCGATGCCGACACCGGCGGTCGCCTATCTGACGCGCGCGCTGCGGCTGGCTGCCGGCATCGTGATCAGCGCTTCGCATAATCCATACGACGACAACGGCATCAAGTTTTTCTCGGGCACCGGCGCGAAGCTGCCGGACAAGGTCGAAGCCGCGATCGAGACCGAACTTGCGAAATCCTTGCGCTGCGGCAAGTCGGCGCAGCTCGGCAAGGTGCGCCGCATCGACGATGCGGCCGGGCGTTACATCGAATTCTGCAAAAGCACGTTTCCCGGACAACTCGATTTGCGCGGCCTGCGGCTGGTGGTTGATTGCGCGCATGGCGCGGCCTATCACATCGCGCCGCATGTATTTCATGAACTCGGCGCCGACGTGATTGCAATCGGTAACAGTCCCGACGGTTTCAATATCAATCTCGAATGTGGCGCGACGCATCCGCAGACCTTGCAGCGCATGGTCAGGCGCACGCGGGCGGATCTCGGCATCGCGCTGGATGGCGATGGCGACCGGTTGGTGATGGTGGACGCGAAGGGTATGCTGTATGACGGCGACCAGTTGCTGTATGTGATCGCCAGTCATCGCAAACGCCGCCGCCGGTTCAGCGGCGGCGTGGTTGGCACGCTGATGACCAACCTCGGTATGGAACACGCGCTCACTAAACTCAAGATCCCGTTTGCGCGCGCGCAAGTCGGTGACCGCTACATACTCGAAATGCTGGCTGCGCGTGACTGGCAGCTTGGCGGAGAAAATTCCGGCCACCTGATATGCCTGGATCGCCATACGACCGGCGACGGCATCGTGTCCGCACTGCAGGTGCTTGGCGCATTGCGCGAGGACAAGACGACGCTGACCAGGGCGGCGGCGGCAGTCAGGCTTTATCCACAGACGCTGATCAACGTGCGCACCGCGCGGCACTTTGATTTCAGCGCCGACCGGCGGGTTCAGCGGGCGGTCGGCGAAGCGCAGGCCGCGCTTGACGGCAGCGGTCGGGTACTGTTGCGCAGATCAGGGACCGAACCGGTAATCCGGGTGATGGTCGAGGGCAAATCAGGCGGTATGGTCGAGCGCTGGGCCAAGACTATCGCAACCGTCGTGCAGCGCGCCGCCTCCTAGTTGTTTCAGGTTTCCAGGTCATCGTTTTGTAATAATATTTCCATATTATTATAAATATGGAATCAAAGCGGATGGTAAAAGCGCTCGCCGCGCTCGCGCAGGAATCGCGTCTGGCCGTCTACCGGCTGCTCGTCACGCGGGGGCCGCAGGGCATGCATGCTGGCGCCATCGGCGGGAGTCTTGGCATCGCCCCCGCCACGCTGTCGTTCCATCTCAAGGAGCTCGCCAACGCCGGATTGTTGAGCGTGCGTCCGCAGGGGCGATTCGTGATCTACAGCGCGGACTATCAAGCCATGAATGGCTTGCTCAAATTCCTGACCGATAACTGCTGCGGTGGCAACCCCTGCATTGCAGCCGCGCCACGCAAACCTCCAGCAAAACATTCTGCATCTATTTCTTGATCCTGGATTGGAAATGAGCGACAAAGTCTATAACGTATTGTTTTTGTGTACGCATAACTCGGCCCGCAGCCTGATGGCCGAGGCGATCCTCAACAACTTGGCGGTCAGCCGGGGACGCTTCAAGGCGTACAGCGCGGGCAGCCATCCGTCGGGAAAACCCAATCCATTTGCGCTGGAGCAGATTCAGCGTGCCGGTCTGCCGGTCGATGGTCTGCGCAGCAAGGACTGGGACGAGTTTGCCGAGGTCGGCGCGCTGCAACTGGATTTCGTGTTCACCGTTTGCGACAACGCGGCAAAAGAAGTGTGCCCGGTGTGGCCAGGACAGCCGATGACCGCGCACTGGGGCTTGCCCGACCCTGCGGCGGTCGAGGGCAGTGACGAACTGAAGCGCCGTGCGTTCGCCGAAGCTTTCCGTCATCTGTCTAATCGTATCAATCTCTTTACCAGCCTGCCGATGGACAAGCTCGATAAATTGAGTCTGCAAAAGAAGCTCGACGAAATCGGCAAGGCATGAACATCAGCCGGCGACTGGTTGCGGAAGCGCTGGGTACGATGCTGCTGCTGGCGGCGATCATCGGCTCCGGCATCATGGGCGAACATCTGGCCGGTGGCAACACGGCGATCGCACTGCTCGCCAATTCGATCGCGACCGGTGCCGCGCTCGTTGTGCTGATATCCGTGTTCGGTCCGATTTCAGGCGCGCATTTCAACCCGGCAGTGACGATCGTCGCGGCGATGTCGCGCGAGTTGCCCTGGCGCGAGGCATGTGCCTATATCGCAGTGCAGGTCGGTGCCGCTTTTATCGGCGTGGCGGCAGCGCATTTGATGTTCGAGCAGCCGCTGTTTTCCATTTCACATCATGCCCGCAGCGGCGGTGCGCAGTGGTGGAGTGAATTCGTCGCGGCTTTTGGGCTGATCGCGACCGTCATCGGTTCCATGCGCAGCCGTCCCGGCATGGTCGCAGTCGTGGTCGGTGCCTACATTACCGCCGCGTACTGGTTTACCGCTTCGACTTCATTTGCGAACCCCGCCGTTACCTTGGCGCGCGCGACGAGCGATACCTTCGCCGGTATCCGGCCCGCCGATGTGCCGCCCTTCATTTTTGCGCAGATCGCGGGGGCGCTGGCTGCAGCCGGGCTGATGCGCTGGCTTATGCCACCACCGCGGAAAAATTAGCCGAACTTGCCGGTGATGTAGTCTTCGGTCGCCTTTTGTTTCGGCGTGGTGAACAGCTTGTCGGTGGCGTCAAACTCGATCATTTCGCCGAGATACATGTAGGCGGTGTAATCGGACACGCGTGCTGCCTGCTGCATGTTGTGGGTCACGATGACGACTGTGTAATCGACCTTGAGTTCGTGGATCAATTCCTCGATGTGCGCAGTCGAAATCGGGTCGAGTGCGGAGCACGGTTCGTCGAGCAACAGGACTTCGGGTTTGATCGCGATGCCGCGCGCGATGCACAAACGCTGCTGCTGCCCGCCCGACAGACTGTTGCCGCTCTGATTCAATTTATCCTTGACTTCTTTCCATAACGCGGCCTTGCTCAGCGCCCATTCGATACGGTCGTCCATTTCGTTGCGGTTCAGGTTTTCGTACAAACGCACACCGAATGCAATGTTGTCGTAAATCGACATCGGGAACGGCGTCGGTTTTTGAAACACCATGCCGACCTTGGTCCGCAGCATGGTTACATCCTGCTTCTTGTCAAGGATGTTTTCGCCGTCGAGGCGGATTTCGCCTTCGGCGCGCTGTCCCGGATAAAGTTCGTAGAGCCGGTTGAAAGTACGCAGCAGCGTCGATTTACCGCAGCCCGATGGGCCGATGAACGCCGTCACCTTGTTGGGCGGGATGTCCATCGAAACATTTTTGAGCGCGTGGAAACCGCCGTAGTAAAAATTCAGGTTGTTGACCTTGATCTTAGTATCGTTGGCTGTTGTCGGGTTCATTGTCGGGATCCAATCGGAAATCAGTCTTTTTTACGGAACAGGACGCGGGCGAGAATGTTAAGCCCGAGCACGCCAAAAGTGATCAGGATCGCGCCCCCCCATGCCAGCCGGTGCCAGTCGTCATAGGGGCTCATCGCGAACTGGAAGATCACCACCGGCAGGTTGGCCATCGGTGCGTTCATGTCGGCCGACATGAACTGGTTGTTAAGCGCGGTGAACAGCAGCGGCGCGGTCTCGCCGCTGATGCGCGCGACCGCGAGCAGTATGCCGGTGATGATGCCGGCGCGCGCGGCGCGGTAACAGACAAACGTGACCATTTTCCAATTCGGCGTGCCAAGAGCGGCCGCGGCTTCGCGCAGGCTGTCCGGCACCAGTTTCAGCATGTCGTCGGTGGTGCGCACCACCACCGGGATCACGATCAGGGACAGCGCAAATGCGCCGGACCAGCCCGAAAAATGTCTGACCTGCGCGACATAGACTGCATAAATGAACAAGCCAATCACGATCGACGGCGCCGACAGCAAAATGTCGTTGATGAAACGTGTCGCTGGCGCGAGCCAGCCGCGGCGGCCGAATTCGGCAAGATAAGTGCCGGCCAGAATGCCGATCGGGGTGCCGATCGCGGTTCCTGCCGCCGCCATCAACAGGCTGCCGACAATGGCATTCCACAAGCCACCGTCGCTGCCCGGCGGCGGGGTCATTTGGGTAAACAGGGAGGGACGCAACGCATTAAAACCCTGCTGCAGCAGGGTGGCCAGGATCCAACCGAGCCAAAACAGGCCAATCGCTATCGCGATGCCGGAAATACCAAGCATGACAACGTTAACGATGCGCCGGCGCTGATAGAGGGTTACGCTCATGGATTTCTCAGGTCTGTTTGCCTTCTTGCTTCGCGAGTTGCATCAGCAACAGCTTCGAGAGTGCAAGCACGATGGTCGTAATCAGGAACAGGATCAGGCCGAGCTCAATCAATGCAGATGGATATAAATCCCCAGTCGCTTCATTGAACTCATTGGCAAGCGCGGAAGCGATGCTGTTGCCGGGCGCGAACAACGACGCACTGAGCCGGTGCGCATTGCCGATGACGAACGTGACCGCCATTGTTTCGCCAAGCGCGCGGCCGAGCCCGAGCATGATGCCGCCGACCACGCCGATCTTGGTATAAGGCAGCACGACTTTCCAGACCACCTCCCACGTCGTTGCGCCAAGACCGTAGACGGATTCTTTCAATATCTCCGGCACCAGTTCGAAGACGTCGCGCATCACCGCGGTGATGAACGGGATAACCATGATTGCGAGAATGATGCCGGCAGTCAGCATGCCGATACCCATCGGCGGTCCCTTGAACAACATACCGATCAGCGGCCATTTGCCGAGAGTCTTGATCACCCAGGGTTGAACGTAATCGGCGAACAAGGGAGCAAACACGAACAGTCCCCACATACCGTAAATAATGCTTGGGATTGCCGCCAGCATTTCAATTGCGGTGCCGAGCGGACGCCGGAGCCAGATCGGCGACAGTTCGGTCAGAAACAGCGCGATGCCGAAGCTCACCGGGATACCGATCAACATCGCAATCGCCGCGGTGACCAGCGTGCCGTAAATCGGTACCAGCGCGCCGAACTGTTCGGTGACGGGATCCCATTTGTCGCTGAACAGAAAACCAAGACCAAATTTTTGCAACGACAATGTGCTGCCGTAAACCAAAGAAATCAGGATTGCGGCAAGAAGGCTGAAAACCAGAAACGCAAAAAACCGGGTAGTGTTCTTGAACAACATGTCCAGCAGCTGCTGGCGCCGGTGCTTTTGGGGCTGGTGCGGGAATATGGCCACAATCGGGGTGCCTGAGGAAAGTGTCTGACTATTATTATACGCACCCGGTGTTTCCGGGATGCTGGCTGCTGCAGAATCGTGCGGGGTCATCGTTGTTTTGTTGCATAGGACCGGGTCTCAAAAACGCAGGGGGCGCGGTACTCGCGCGCCCCCTGCGTTGTACGAAACCCCGGTTCAGTAAACCGGGTTGCCCGATTTGTCCTTGATAGTTTCTTTCCAAGTGGATTTGATCAACTCGGTGACGTTATCCGGCAGCGGGACGTAATCGAGGCTGGCTGCCAGCTTGTCTCCCTGATCAGAATAGCCCCATTCAAAGAATTTCAGAACTTCCTTGGCGTTTTCCGGTTTGTCCTGAACCTTGTAAACCAGAATGAAAGTCGCGCCACTGACCGGCCATGATTTCTTTCCCGGCTGATCGGTAAGGATCAGATAGAATCCCGGCGCTTTGCTCCAGTCTGCGCCTGCCGCTGCAGCCGCAAAGGCCTCCGCACTTGGTTGTACGAATTCGCCCGCTTTGTTTTGCAGCGCGACAGTGGTCATTTTGTTTTGCAACGCGTAGGCATATTCGACATAGCCGATGGATCCGTAGATACGCTGCACATAGGAGGCGACACCTTCGTTGCCTTTGCCACCGACGCCGGCAGGCCAGGATATAGAGGTACCTTCGCCAACTTTGGATTGCCATTCCGGGCTGACCTTGGACAGATAATTGCTCCAGATGAAAGTGGTGCCTGAACCGTCGGAACGGTGAACGATGGTGATGTCGTCATCGGGAAGCTTGACGCCCGGATTCAGCGCAGCGATCGCCGGGTCATTCCACTTGGTGATCTTACCGAGATAAATGTCGGCCAGCACTGCGCCGGTCAATTTGAGGTCGCCGGTCTTGATATTATCCAGATGCACAACCGGCACCGCGCCACCGACCACGGTCGGAAATTGCATCAATCCGCTTTCCCTGAGTTCCTCGGGCTTGAGCGGCATGTCCGAAGCGCCGAAGTCAACAGTCTTGGCTTTGATTTGCTTGATGCCGCCGCCCGAACCGATGGACTGATAGTTGAGGCCGATCCCGGTCTTGGCTTTATAGGCTTCAGCCCATTTGGAATATACCGGGTAGGGGAAGGTGGCGCCCGCACCGGTGATATCAGCCGCATGGGCGGAGAAGGTTGCAAAGCTCAGCGCCAACGCAAATAAAGCAACGGCGCTTCGAATTAGTTTGGATTCCAGCATCGGGATTCTCCAGGTTGGGTTAATCAGACGGGTTTTGGATTATGCCGGGCATGCTAACCGGGCTTTGTTACAGTTTTATTTAGCGGGTCTTACATTTCCCGATATTACTTATCGGCAGCATTCAGAAATTGCCCCCATCTTATTTTTCCTTCTCAAATCAAGAAGCTTTAAAGTTTGCTCAATTCTATTTTAAATTGACCCTCGATTTTTGCCCCGGTAGAATCGCCGTCTTTTGATTATCGGGCAAGAGCAAATGCGTGGCAGACTGGTGGTGGGCAATTGGAAATCAAATGGCACTCTGGCCTCGAACCAGGCTCTGCTGGAGCGGGTTAAACACGAAGCTGCACGGTGGACGGGGGTTACGTGTGGCGTATGCGTGCCGTATCCTTACTTGGCGCAGACGCAGCATGTCCTTGCAGAAAGCATGGTTTTGTGGGGTGCGCAAGACGTCAGCCAATACGGCGCCGGTGCGTATACTGGCGCGGTCACGGCGCAAATGCTGCTCGACTTCGGCTGTCGTTACGCGATTGTCGGCCACTCAGAGCGGCGCACGCTGTTTGGTGAAAGCGACACGGTCGTCGCCGGCAAGTTCGAAGCGGCGCTGAAAGCAAAACTGACGCCGATTTTGTGTGTCGGTGAAAGTTTGCAGGAACGCGAAACGGGAGTGACCGAAAGCGTGGTCGCGCGACAATTGGCAGCGGTGCTCGACCGCAGCGGGGCGGATGCGGTCGCCGGTGCGGTCATCGCCTATGAGCCGGTGTGGGCGATCGGCACCGGCAGGAACGCAACGCCGGAACAGGCGCAGACGGTACACGCGTTTATCCGCAGCACTATCGGGGTGCATGCTGCGCAAGCATCCGGGATGACGATACTTTATGGTGGCAGCGTCAAGGCCGCGAATGCCGCGCAATTGTTCGCGATGCCGGATATCGATGGCGGTCTGATCGGCGGCGCATCGCTGATGGCCGATGAATTTGTGGCGATCTGTCGCGCAGCGGTGCGTCAGTAAGAGGGATAAAGCGAGAGGTTTATGGAAACTTTGATCGTGGTGGTTCATGTGCTGGTGGCGCTCGGCATTATCGGTTTGGTGCTGTTGCAGCACGGCAAGGGTGCCGATGTCGGTGCTGCTTTTGGCGGCGGCGCTTCCGGCAGCCTGTTCGGAGCTTCCGGCTCGGCCAACTTTCTGAGCCGTATCACGGCAATTCTTGCCGCAGTATTTTTTGCGACCAGTCTTGGGTTGACCTGGTATTCATCGCATAAAAAGGGACAGGAGGGCGTCATGAGCAACCGGGCGGTAATACCGTCTGAGCCGGCGGCACCATCGCCCGCCGTGCCGGTACAGAATTCCCCTGCCCCGGATGTGGACAAAACGCAGGAAATACCGAAGTAACCGCAATGTCGCAGTGGTGCCGATCCATGGGCCCGCGCTGCTATGATGATGCTTGGTTGGTGGGCGGGCGCTGAAGACCGCCGACGTGGTGGAATTGGTAGACACGCCGTCTTGAGGGGGCGGTGGCGCAAGCCGTGAGAGTTCGAGTCTCTCCGTCGGCACCATGGTATTTGTTATTAGAATAAACTTGCGACTGGAGGAGGCAGATGCGAGCGACATGGCCGCAACGGAGATGGTCGCCGCACGCTTAGCCCTCCATTGGAGGGTATGGCATGCTCGATAACTATTTTCCGATCTTGTTGTTCATCGTCGTCGGCATCGCCGTCGGTGTGGCGCCGATGGTGCTGGGCGGCGCTTTGAGCCGGCTGCTCGGCGTGCATCGCCCGGACAGCGAAAAGCTGTCGCCCTATGAATGCGGGTTCGAGGCTTTCGAGGACGCGCGCATGAAGTTCGACGTGCGTTATTACCTGGTTGCGATTTTGTTCATCCTGTTCGATCTCGAAATCGCGTTTCTGTTTCCATGGGCGGTCGTGCTGCGGGAAATCGGATTGTTCGGACTGGTTGCGATGGTGATTTTTCTTGTCATCCTCGTCGTCGGCTTTATCTATGAATGGAAGAAGGGTGCCCTGGAGTGGGAATAAAGTCGCGAGCCACGGAGCAGGGGCCCTGCGCCGTAGGCGCGGGGATGCGATGCAGGCGAGTGGCGCAAGCCGCCGTCGTGCGGGGCGCGTAGGTTGCACCAAAGTGGCCGCGTACAGTCCAAATAAGATGGAGACTTGCCATGCCTGACGGCGGTGTAATGGAAAAAGGATTTGTCGTCACCAGCGTGGATACGCTGATCAACTGGACGCGCACCGGCTCGCTGTGGCCGATGACGTTCGGGTTGGCGTGTTGCGCGGTTGAAATGATGCACGCCGGCGCGGCGCGCTACGATCTCGACCGGTTCGGTATCGTGTTCAGGCCGAGCCCGCGCCAGTCCGACGTGATGATCGTCGCCGGCACGCTGTGCAACAAAATGGCGCCGGCGCTGCGCAAGGTCTACGACCAGATGGCCGAGCCGCGCTGGGTGATCTCGATGGGCTCGTGCGCGAACGGCGGCGGCTATTATCACTACTCGTATTCGGTGGTGCGCGGCTGCGACCGCATCGTGCCGGTCGATATTTATGTGCCGGGCTGTCCGCCGACCGCGGAAGCGTTGCTCTACGGCATCATCCAGCTGCAGAACAAGATCAAACGAACCAATACCATTGCGCGATGACGTCACGCATTGCAGCCCTTGCCGAAAGCATCCAGTCCGTGCTCGGCGCGAAGGCCGTCAGCTTCACCGTGGCGTTCGGCGAGGCGACGCTGGTTGTCAAGCCGGATGATTTGATCGCAGCTGCTACCGAGCTGCGCGACGATCCCGCGTTGCGTTTCGAGCAACTGATCGATTTGTGCGGTGTGGACTACAGTGCTTACGGCGGGCACGACGGCGCGCACTTTGCCGTGATTTATCATCTGTTGAGCTTGACCCACAACCAGCGTCTGCGGGTGCGCGTATTTGCCGCCGCGGATGAATTTCCGGTTATCGCCTCGGTGATCGACGTCTGGCCGTCGGCCAACTGGTTCGAACGCGAGGCGTTCGACCTCTACGGCATCGTGTTTACCGGGCACCCCGATCTGCGCCGCATCCTGACCGATTATGGCTTCATCGGCCATCCGTTCCGCAAGGATTTCCCGCTGTCGGGCAACGTCGAAATGCGCTACGACCCCGACCAGCAGCGCGTGATCTATCAGCCGGTCACCATCGAGCCGCGCGAGGTCGTGCCGCGCATCGTGCGCGAGGAAAATTACGCCGATACCGAGGGCTTCCGCAAGGGATAGCATTGGCAATGAATGACAAAACACATTTGCCACAGAGCACACAGAGACCACAGAGGTTTTGTCTCGCGGTTTTCTCCGTGTCCTCTGTGGCCAAACAGGTTTCGCATGGCTGAAATTAGAAATTACACGATGAATTTCGGGCCGCAGCATCCGTCGGCGCATGGCGTGCTGCGGCTGGTGCTCGAGCTCGACGGCGAGGTCATCGAGCGCGCCGATCCGCACATCGGTCTGTTGCACCGCGCGACCGAAAAACTCGCCGAACACAAGACGTTCGTCCAGTCGGTCCCGTACATGGACCGGCTCGACTACGTGTCGATGATGTGCAACGAACATGCCTACGTGCTGGCGATCGAAAAACTGCTCGGCGTCGAGGTGCCGGTCCGCGCGCAGTACATCCGCGTCATGTTCGACGAGATCACGCGCATCCTGAACCATTGTCTGTGGCTGGGCGCGCATGCGCTCGATATCGGCGCGATGACGGTGTTCCTCTATTGTTTCCGCGAGCGCGAGGACCTGTTCGACGCTTACGAAGCGGTGTCGGGCGCGCGCATGCACGCCGCCTACTACCGGCCGGGCGGCGTCTACCGAGATTTGCCGGACGTGATGCCGCAATACCAGCCGTCGCGTATCCATAATGCGGCGGCGGTGCGCCAGATCAACGAGAACCGCCAGGGTTCGCTGCTCGATTTTATCGAGGACTTCACCAACCGTTTTCCGAAATACGTGGACGAATACGAGGCCCTGCTGACCGACAACCGGATCTGGAAACAGCGCACGGTCGGCATCGGCGTGGTATCGCCGGAGCGCGCCAAGGCGCTCGGCTTCAGCGGCCCGATGCTGCGCGGCTCGGGAGTTGAATGGGATTTGCGCAAGAAACAGCCGTACGAAGTTTATGACCGTGTCGAGTTTGACATACCGGTCGGCGTCAACGGCGATTGCTATGACCGTTATCTGGTGCGCATCGAGGAAATGCGCCAGTCGAACCGCATCATCAAACAGTGCATCGATTGGCTGCGCAAGAACCCGGGGCCGGTGATGACCGACAGCCACAAGGTTGCGCCGCCGTCGCGGGTCGCGATGAAGCAGAATATGGAAGAACTGATCCACCACTTCAAGCTGTTCACCGAAGGCATGCATGTGCCGGCGGGCGAGGCTTATGCGGCGGTCGAAGCGCCGAAAGGGGAATTCGGCATTTATCTGATCTCCGACAGCGCCAACAAGCCGTACCGGCTCAAGATCCGCGCGCCGGGATTCGCGCATCTCGCGGCGCTTGATGAAATGGCGCGCGGCCACATGATTGCGGATGTCGTTGCAATCATCGGCAGCCAGGATATCGTCTTCGGAGAAGTCGATCGATGAATGCTCCAATGCTTTTATCGCCCGCAGCGCTTGCCGAGATCGACCAGGCAATCGCCAAATACCCGCCCGAGCAGAAACGGTCGGCGGTGATGGCGGCGTTGACCATCGCACAAGACGAAAAAGGCTGGCTGTCGAACGAGACCATGGATTTCGTCGCGCAATACCTCGGCATGCCGCCGGTCGCGGTCTACGAAGTCGCGAGCTTTTACACGATGTACGACTTGCAGCCGGTCGGCCGCTGCAAAATCTCAATTTGCACCAATCTGCCGTGCGCGTTGCAGGGCGCGACCGCCGCTGCTGCGCATCTCAAGCAAAAGCTCGGCATCGGTTTCGGCGAGACCACCGCCGACGGCGCGTTTACGCTGAAGGAAGCCGAGTGCATGGGGGCGTGCGGCGATGCGCCGGTGCTGATCGTCAACAACAAGCGCATGCTGTGCGCAATGTCGCCGGACAAGATCGATCAATTGATCGAGGAAAACAAATAATGGGCCTGCCGATTCCGCCATTCGCGACCGACATCTTCGGCCCCGACGCCGTGATTCTGAAAGGCGTCAACGGCCTCAACTGGCGCCTCAAGGACTATGAGGCGCGCGGCGGTTATGCGGCGTTGCGCAAGGTGCTCGCCGAGCGGGTTCCGCCGGAGGCGATCCTCGCCGAACTCAAGAATTCGGCGCTGCGCGGGCGCGGCGGCGCCGGCTTTCCGACCGGCCTCAAATGGAGCTTCATGCCGAAGAACTACACCGGCCAGAAATACCTGATCTGCAATTCCGATGAAGGCGAACCCGGCACTTTCAAGGATCGCGATATCCTGCGCTACAACCCGCACGTCCTGATCGAGGGCATGGCGATCGGCGCTTATACGATGGGCATCACCGTTGGCTATAACTACATCCACGGCGAGATCTGGGATATCTACGAACAGTTCGAGGAAGCGCTGGCCGAAGCCTACGCCGCGGGATATCTCGGCAAAAACATCCTCGGCAGCGATTTCAGTTTCGATCTCTACGCGCATCACAGCTATGGCGCCTACATCTGCGGCGAGGAAACTGCGCTGCTCGAGTCGCTCGAAGGCAAGAAAGGATTGCCGCGATTCAAGCCGCCGTTTCCGGCAACCTACGGCCTTTACGGCAAGCCGACCACCATCAACAACACCGAAACCTTCGCCGCGGTGCCGTGGATCATTCTGCACGGCGGCAACAAATATCTCGAGCTCGGCCGGCCGAACAACGGCGGCACCAAGATTTTCTCGGTGTCGGGCGACGTCGCGCGCCCCGGCAATTACGAAGTGCGGATGGGCACGCCGTTCGGCAGGCTGCTCGAGATGGCGGGCGGCATGCGCGACGGCAGGAAGTTGAAAGCCGTCATTCCCGGCGGCTCCTCGATGCCGGTACTGCCCGCCCATATCATGATGGAGACCGCCATGGATTACGACTCGATCGCGAAAGCCGGATCGATGCTCGGTTCGGGAGCCGTGATCGTGATGAACGAGACACGCTGCATGGTACGTTCGCTGCTGCGCCTGGCCTATTTTTATTTCGAGGAGTCGTGCGGCCAGTGCACGCCGTGCCGCGAGGGCACCGGCTGGCTGTATCGCGTGCTCGACCGCATCGAGCACGGCACGGGCCGGCCGGAAGACCTCGATTTGCTGAACAACGTCGCCGATAACATCCAGGGACGCACCATCTGCGCGCTCGGCGACGCGGCGGCGATGCCGGTGCGCTCGTTCATCAAGCATTTCCAGAACGAGTTTCGGCATCATATCGAACACGGGCGGTGCCTCGTCGCCCCCTATCTGTGATTCAATCCTGACATGGCCCAACTCGAGATCGACGGCAGACCGGTCGAAGTGCCCGATGGTACGACGGTGATCCAGGCCGCGCACCGGCTCGGCATCTATGTGCCGCATTTTTGCTATCACGAAAAGCTTTCGATCGCGGCCAACTGCCGCATGTGCCTGGTGCAGATCGAAAAGGCACCCAAGCCGCTGCCGGCGTGTGCGACGCCGGTCGCCAACGGGATGAAGGTGTGGACCCATTCGGAGCAGGCGGTGGAAGCGCAAAAGGGCGTGATGGAATTCCTGCTGATCAATCATCCGCTCGATTGCCCGATCTGCGACCAGGGCGGCGAGTGCGACTTGCAGGATCTGTCGGTCGGCTACGGCGGCAGCGGCTCGCGTTATGCCGAACCGAAGCGCGTGGTGACCAACAAGAACCTCGGCCCGCTGATCGCGACCGACATGACGCGCTGCATCCAGTGCACGCGCTGCGTGCGCTTCGGCCAGGAAATTGCCGGCGTCATGGAACTCGGCATGATCGGCCGCGGCGAACACGCCGAGATCGTCACGTTTGTCGGCAAGACCGTCGATTCCGAACTGTCGGGCAACGAGATCGACCTGTGCCCGGTCGGCGCGCTGACCTCGAAACCGTTCCGCTTCACCGCGCGCACCTGGGAACTCACGCGCCATCCGTCGGTGAGCCCGCATTGCGGCCTCGGTTCCAACCTGACGGTACAGGTCAAGCAAAACCGCGTGATGCGCGTATTGCCGCGCGACCGCGAGGACATCAACGAATGCTGGCTGTCCGACAAGGACCGCTTCTCGTACGAGGCGCTCAATTCCGACGAACGGCTGTCGCGGCCGATGATCAGGCGGGACGGCCGGTGGACGGAAGTCGACTGGCCGATCGCGCTCGAGTTCGTCGCCGCCAATCTGAAGCAAATTCGCGACCGGCATGGCGCCGATCAGATCGGCATGCTGGCGACGCCGCATCAAACGCTGGAAGAATTGCATTTGCTGGGAAAACTCGCGCGCGGGTTTGGCAGCAACAACGTTGATTTCCGGCTGCGCCAGTCGGATTTCAGTGCCGATGACCAGCGCGCGGGCGTGCCGTGGCTGGGCATGAAAATCACCGATATTCCGCAGCTCGATCGCGCGCTGGTCATCGGCAGCACGCTGCGCAAGGACCATCCGCTGCTCGCTCATCGCCTGCGCCAGGCCGCCAAAAAACAGTTGCAACTGAATCTGATCCATTCTGCCGACGACGATTTGCTGATGCGCGTCGCCAACAAATTGATCGTCGCGCCGTCGCAGCTGGCGCGCGCGCTGTCGGCAGTGGTGAAACTCGCCGCGCAGAAAAAAGGCGCGGCGTTGCCGGCCGATGTGCAGGCGGAACTGGCCCGCATTGAACCGGGCGCCGAAGCCGGGCTTATCGCCGACAGCTTGATAAGCGGCGGCAATACCGGCATTTTCCTCGGCAATTTCGCGCAGCATCATCCGGCCGCCGCGCAGTTGTATGTGCTCGCGCAGATGCTTGCCGATGTGCTCGGTGCGCGCTGCGGGTTCCTCGGCGAAGCCGCCAACAGCGTTGGTGGTTACCTCGCCGCTGCAGTGCCGGATCAGGGACTCAACGCGCGTGCGATGCTGGCACAGTCGCGCAAGGCCTATGTGCTGCTCGGCGTCGAGCCCGAATTCGATTGCCATGACCCGGCGCAGGCGATGGCCGCGATGAAACAGGCCGGGTTCGTGGTCGCGCTGTCGCCGTACCAGCATCGCGCGCTCGATTACGCGCACGCGCTGCTGCCGATCGCGCCGTTCACCGAAACCGCGGGCACGTTCATCAACACCGAAGGCCGCGTGCAGAGTTTCCAGGCGGTGGTGCAGCCGCTTGCCGAAACCCGCCCGGCGTGGAAGGTGCTGCGCGTGCTCGGCAGTCTGCTCGGCATTTCCGGATTCGATTACGACAGCAGCGAAGCGGTGCGCGCGGACGCGCTGGGCGTCGGCGATATCGCCGCGCGTCTCGATAACCGGCTTAAAAACAGCGCGCTCGGGAAAATTGCAACGGCTGCCGCCGACCGGATCGAGCGGATTGGCGAGGTACCGATCTATCAGGCCGATGCGCTGGTGCGGCGCGCGCCCGCGCTGCAGAAAACGCGCGATGCCGCCGGGCCGGTGGCGGCGATGCCCGGAACACTGTTCGCCCGCCTGGGTTTGCGCGACGGCGACAGCGTCACAATCACGCAGGACGGCGACGCTGCGGTGCTGCCGGCGGCACGTGACGACCGGTTGCCGGAAAACTGCGTCCGCGTGCCCGCCGCGCACCCGCTGACGGCGGGGCTTGGCGCGATGTCCGGAACCGTGGATGTGGAACGCGTCGCACGCCAGCAAAAGGCCGCGGTATGAACATGCATGCCTATCTCGACCAGGCCGAGCAGTTTTTCGGACCGACCTGGCCGGCGGTGTGGACGCTCGCCAAGATCGTCGCGATCGTGCTGCCGCTGATGCTCGCGGTCGCCTATCTCACGCTGTGGGAACGCAAGGTCATCGGCTGGATGCAGGTGCGTCTCGGCCCGAATCGCGTCACCTTTTTTGGCATACGTTGGCTTGGCGGATGGGCTCAACCCATCGCTGACGGAATCAAGCTGCTGTTGAAAGAAATCATCGTGCCGACCGGCGCCAACAAGTTCCTGTTCGTATTGGCGCCGGTGATGGCGATCGTGCCGGCGCTCGCGGCATGGGCCGTGGTGCCGTTTTCTCCCGAACTGGTGCTCGCCAACATCGACGCGAGCCTGCTCTATATCCTGGCGATCACTTCGATGGGTGTTTACGGAATCATCATCGCCGGCTGGGCGTCGAATTCGAAATACGCGTTCCTCGGCGCGCTGCGTTCGGCCGCGCAGATCGTCTCGTACGAAATCGCGATGGGCTTCGCGCTGGTCGGCGTGCTGATCGCGGCGCAGAGCCTGAATCTGGTGCAAATCGTCGACGGGCAGCAGGGAAATTATGGCCTGTTCAACTGGTTTTTCATCCCGCTGTTTCCGCTGTTTCTGGTTTATCTGATCGCCGGCGTCGCCGAAACCAACCGCGCGCCGTTCGACGTCGCCGAAGGCGAATCGGAAATCGTCGCCGGCTTCCACGTTGAGTACTCGGGCATGGCGTTTGCGGTGTTCTTCCTCGCCGAGTACGCGAACATGATGCTGGTGTCGGCGCTGTGCTCGCTCATGTTTCTCGGCGGCTGGCTGTCGCCGGTGCCGGCGGTGGCCGCCGCCGCGATCGGGGCGCCGTGGCTCGCGAGCGGCAGCGTCGGCTGGCTGTTCCTGAAACTGTTTCTGGTGGTGTCGAGTTTTCTGTGGTTCCGCGCGACGTTTCCGCGCTACCGCTACGACCAGATCATGCGCCTCGGCTGGAAGGTGTTCATCCCGATCACGCTGGTGTGGATCGTCGTCCTCGGGATCTGGACGCAGACGCCATGGTGGGTATGGTGGAGATGAACCGATGATGGCCCGCATGCGCGATTTCTTCCGCACCTTTCTGCTGTTCGAACTGGTCAAGGGCATGGCGCTGACCGGCCGGCACTTCTTCGCGCGCAAGATCACGGTGCAGTTTCCGGAGGAAAAAACGCCGCAGTCGCCGCGCTTCCGCGGGCTGCATGCGCTGCGCCGCTACCCGAATGGCGAAGAACGCTGCATCGCGTGCAAGCTGTGCGAAGCGGTGTGTCCGGCGCTCGCGATCACGATCGAGTCCGAGCAGCGCGACGACGGCACGCGCCGCACCACGCGCTACGACATCGACCTTACCAAATGCATTTTCTGCGGGTTCTGCGAGGAATCGTGCCCGGTCGATTCGATCGTCGAGACACGCATTCTCGAATATCACGGTGAACAGCGCGGCGACCTGATTTACACCAAGCCGATGCTGCTGGCGATCGGCGACGCTTACGAAGAGCAGATCGCGCAAGACCGCGCGGCGGACGCCGCTTATCGATAGGGGAAGACCTCCTCCTTTTTTCAAGCCATGACTTTCCAGGCCTTCATTTTTTATTCATTCTCGGCGATCCTGATCTTCGCCGCGATCGGCGTGATCATCGCGCGCAATCCGGTGCATGCGGCACTGTTTCTGGTGCTCGCGTTTTTCACCTCGGCCGGACTGTGGATACAGCTGCAGGCCGAATTTCTGGCGATCACGCTGGTGCTGGTTTATGTCGGCGCCGTGATGGTGCTGTTCCTGTTCGTCGTCATGATGCTGGACGTCAATCTCGCGCAACTGCGCAAGGGGTTCTGGAGTTATCTGCCGCTGGGCGTTACGGTCGCGCTGCTGCTGGTCGGTGAAATGACAATGTTGATCCTGTTTCACTATGCCGGCGGAGAGGTCGGGGCGCCGGCGCCATTGCCCGCCGATTACAGCAACGTCCGGGAGCTCGGCCGGCTGATTTATACCGACTACGTGTATCCGTTTGAAATCGCGGCCGTCATCCTGTTGGTCGCGATCGTCGTGGCGATTGCGTTGACATTGCGCCATCGCAAGGCCACCAAATACCTCGACCCGGCGCGACAGATCGAGGTACGGCGCGAAGATCGCATCCGCGTTGTTCCGATGCCGGCGGAAAAGCGTGAGGAGCAGGACATAAGTTGAAGCGGGGGAGGGGCGCTGGTGCCCAGGCTTCCTCGTGTTTTATCAAGGGGGGAACAATTGATTTCGTTGTCGCACTATCTGGTGCTGGGTGCGGTTTTGTTCGCGATCAGCGTGGTCGGGATCTTCCTGAACCGCAGGAACGTCATCATCCTGCTGATGGCGATCGAACTGATGCTGCTGGCGGTGAACATGAATTTCATCGCGTTCTCGCATTACCTCGACGATCCGGCCGGCCAGATCTTCGTATTTTTCATTCTGACGGTTGCCGCCGCGGAGTCCGCGATCGGGCTCGCGATACTGGTCGCGTTGTTCCGCAATCTGAAGACCATCGACGTCGAGGAACTCGACAGCCTCAAGGGTTGACCGGATGTCGACGCCCATCCTTTATCTGATCGTGCCGCTGGCCCCGCTGGTCGGCGCGCTGATTTCGGGCCTGCTGTGCCTGAAGCTCGACAATCGTGTCGCGCATACCGTGACCATCCTGTGCATGATCGTATCCACTGTTGCGGCGGCGATGGTGTTCCTCGACGTGCTGCACGGCCACACCTTTAACGGCATGGTCTACACCTGGCTCTCCAGCGGGGCGGTCCGCTTCGAGATCGGGTTCATGATCGACCCATTGTCGGCGCTGCTGATGATGGTGGTCACTTTCGTTTCATTGACGATACATATCTACACCATCGGTTACATGCGCGGCGACCCCGGCTATAACCGCTTCTTCAGCTATATCTCGCTGTTTACGTTCTCGATGCTGATGCTGGTGATGGCGAACAATTTCCTGCAACTGTTTTTCGGCTGGGAAGCGGTCGGCCTGGTTTCCTATCTGCTGATCGGTTTCTGGTACACGCGGCCGACCGCGATCTATGCGAACCTCAAGGCGTTCATCGTCAACCGCATCGGCGATTTCGGCTTTCTGCTCGGGATCGCGCTGGTGCTGCTGTATTTCGGCACCCTGGATTACGCGACGGTGTTCGCACGCGCCGGCACCGTCGCCGCCAACGCGATCGAACTCATCCCCGGCCACGCGTGGGCGCTGATGACGGTGATCTGCATCCTGCTGTTCATGGGCGCGATGGGCAAATCCGCGCAATTCCCGCTGCACGTCTGGCTGCCCGATTCGATGGAGGGCCCGACGCCGATTTCTGCGTTGATCCACGCCGCGACGATGGTGACCGCCGGCATCTTCATGGTCGCGCGCATGTCGCCGCTGTTCGAATTGTCGGAAACCGCGCTGTCGTTCGTGCTGGTAATCGGCGCGATCACCGCGTTCTTCATGGCGCTGATCGCGATGGTGCAGTACGATATCAAGCGCGTCATCGCCTATTCGACGTTGTCGCAACTCGGCTACATGACGATGGCGCTCGGCGCTTCCGCGTATCCGGCCGCGATCTTTCACCTGATGACGCACGCTTTTTTCAAGGCGCTGTTGTTTCTCGGCGCCGGCTCGGTGATCATCGCGTTGCATCACGAGCAGGACATGCGCAGGATGGGCGGTCTGCGCAAGTACATGCCGATGACCTATCTGGCGGTGCTGATCGGGGCGTTCGCCAACGCCGGATTGCCGCCATTCTCCGGTTTTTTCTCCAAGGACACGATCATCGCGGCGATCCACGCGTCGCAAATACCGGGCGCGGTATTTGCCTATCTGGCGGCGTTGGGCGCCGCACTGGTCGGAGGATTTTACTCATTCCGGCTGGTGTTTCTGACTTTTCACGGCAAGGAGCGGTTTGCCATGGACGCACATGACGGCCAGAGCGGGCCGCCGCATGAGTCGCCATGGGTGGTCACGTTGCCGCTGGTCTTGCTTGCCATCCCGTCCATTTTTTCCGGCTGGCTGATCGGCAGCATCGCGTTCGGCGGTTATTTCGGAAATTCGATTTACATCGCGGCCGCGCATCCCGGCCTGGCCCGGCTTGCCGAGGAATTCCAGGGCGTGCTGCCGATGATCTGGCACGGGTTTTCCGAATTGCCGCTGTGGCTGGCGGTGGCGGGTGCGGCGGCCGCATGGTTTCTTTACATCGTGCGTCCCGATCTGCCAGCGGTGTTGCGCGAAAAACTGCGCGTGCCGGTGCGGATTCTCGAGGAAAAATACGGCCTTGACCGCTTCAACGACTGGTTTTTCGCCGGTGGCGCGCGCCGCATCGGCACCGGTCTGTGGAAAGGCGGCGATGTCACGGTCATCGACGGTGTTGTCAATGGCTCCGCAAACACGGTGGGCTGGACTGCGCAGGTGATACGGCACATCCAGTCCGGCTATATCTATCATTATGCATTTGCGATGATCGCCGGTACGCTGTTGTTGCTGACCTTGCTGTTGCTGCCATGACGAACGCGGTGAGATGGCGCAAATAAAATGGGCATCAACTATCCGATTCTGAGTTTCGTCATCTGGGTGCCGATCGTCGCCGGCGTGGCGGTGCTGGCGCTCGGCGAGCGGCGCTTGATGGCGGCGCGCATCGTCGCGCTGCTGGGGGCCATTGCCGGCTTGCTGATCGCGTTGCCGCTCTGGATCTATTTTGATCGCGGCGCGGGCGGCTTCCAGTTCATCGAAAACATGCCGTGGATCGACAGCTTCAACGCCAATTATCACCTCGGCATCGACGGCATTTCGTTGCTGCTGATTCTGCTCAATTGCGTGACCACCGTGCTGGTGGTCGTCGCCGGCCGGGAGGCGGTCCGCGAACGCGTCGCGCAGTACATGGCGTCGTTTCTGATCCTGTCCGGATTGATGAACGGCGTGTTTTGCGCGCTCGATGCCTTGCTGTTCTACGTGTTTTTCGAAGCGACGCTGATACCGATGTTCATCATCATCGGCGTGTGGGGCGGCCCGAACCGCATTTACGCCGCGATCAAGTTCTTCCTCTATACACTGCTCGGCTCGCTGTTGTCGCTGGTCGCCCTGATTTACCTGTTCAACGTCGCGGACGGCAGCTTTTCCCTGCTCGATTTCTACAGCCTGCCGTTGCCGCTCAACGCGCAGATCCTGATTTTCGCGGCGTTCTTTGCGGCCTTCGCGGTCAAGGTGCCGATGTGGCCGGTGCATACCTGGCTGCCGGACGCGCACGTCGAGGCGCCGACCGGCGGCTCGGTGGTGCTGGCGGCGGTCATGCTGAAGCTCGGCGGCTACGGTTTCCTGCGGCTGTCGCTGCCGATCGTGCCGGACGCCAGCCAGCATCTGGCCGGTTTCATGATCGCGTTGTCGCTGGTTGCGATCATCTACATCGGGCTGGTGGCGCTGGTGCAGACCGATCTGAAGAAACTGATCGCCTATTCGTCGATCTCGCACATGGGGTTCGTCACGCTCGGCACTTTTGTTTTTAGCGCGCAGGGCATCGAAGGCGCGGTGCTGCAGATGGTGTCGCACGGCCTTGTTTCGGGGGCGCTGTTTCTGTGCGTCGGCGTGCTCTACGACCGCCTGCATTCGCGGCAGATCGCCGATTACGGCGGGGTCGTCAATAAAATGCCGGTATTCGCGGCGCTGTTCATGCTGTTCGCGATGGCGAATGTTGGTTTGCCCGGCACCAGCGGGTTCGTCGGCGAATGGCTGGTGATTCTGGCGACGATGAAAACCAGCTTCTGGTACGCGGCGCTGGCCGCGACGACGCTGATTTTCGGGGCCGCCTATACGCTGCGGATGTACAAGCGCGTCATGTTCGGCGCGCCCGCCAATCCGCAGGTCGCTGTGCTTGGCGACATTAACGGGCGGGAAACGTTTGTGCTGGGCACCATCGCCGTGCTGGTGCTGGCGATCGGGCTCTATCCGGCGCCGCTCGGCGCGGTACTGCATGCCTCGGTCGGCGATCTGCTCGCGCATGTCCACAGCAAATTGCCGATGCAATAAATAATGGGGACGCCATGTCATTTCTAACGTTTATCGCCCCCGCTTACGCCGAGGTATTTCTGCTGTGCATGGCGTGCGTGATCCTGGTGGTCGATTTGTTCGTCAGCGACGCGCAACGCGGCATCAGTTATAACTTGACGCTGCTGACGCTTGCCGGCTGCTTCGCCCTGACCTGGATCGGATCCGCCGAGGAGCAATACGCGTTCAACGGCATGTTTGTCGCCGACCCGATGGCGGCCCTGCTCAAACTCGGCATCTACATTGCGGTCGCGGTCACGCTGGTCTACGCGCAATCGTATGTGCGCGCACGCGGCATGCTTCGAGGTGAATTCTTCGTGTTGTCGCTGCTTGCGACCCTCGGCATGATGGTGATGGTTTCCGCGAATCATCTGCTGACGCTCTATCTCGGGCTCGAATTGCTGGCCCTGTCGCTTTACGGCCTGGTCGCATTGCAGCGCGATTCGACGGCGGCGACCGAGGCGGCAATGAAATATTTCGTGCTCGGCTCCCTGGCTTCGGGCATGTTGCTGTACGGCATGTCGATGCTGTACGGCGCGACCGGCAGCCTGGAGCTGACCGATATGGCCGACGTCATCGCGAACGGCTCCGCCGACAGGGTAATACTGGTATTCGCGCTGGTATTCATCATCTCCGGCATCGGTTTCAAGCTCGGTGCGGTGCCGTTCCACATGTGGGTGCCGGATGTGTATCAGGGGGCGCCGACCGCGGTTGCCCTGTTCGTCAGTTCGGCGCCCAAGCTCGCGGCGTTTGCGTTCATCATGCGCACCCTGGTTACCGGACTGGGCGCCGACTGGCTGGTTGCACAGTGGCAATGGATGTTGATCATAATGGCGGTGCTGTCGCTCGCGATCGGCAACATTACCGCGATCGCGCAGACCAACCTCAAGCGCATGCTCGCGTATTCGACGATTTCCCACATGGGATTCCTGCTGCTCGGAATATTAAGCGGCAGCGACGAGGGATTTGCCTCCGCGATGTTTTACGTCGTGGTCTATGCGCTGATGAATCTCGGCGCGTTCGGCATGATCCTGCTGCTGTCGCGCGCGGGCTTCGAGGCCGACACGCTCGATGATTTCAGAGGGCTCAACCAACGCAACCCATGGTACGCGGGCGTGATGCTGCTCGTGATGTTCTCGATGGCGGGTATCCCGCCGCTGGTTGGCTTTTACGCCAAACTGTCGGTGCTGTGGGCGGTGGTGGATGCAGGCTATGTCTGGCTGGCGGTGGTTGCGGTGCTGTTTTCGCTGGTCGGGGCGTTTTATTACCTGCGCGTCGTCAGGCTCATGTACTTCGAACCGCCGCTCGACCGGAGCCCGATCGCGGCGCCCGCCGCGATGCGCTGGGTATTGAGTCTCAACGGTCTCGCGATGCTGGTATTCGGCGTCCTGCCCGGACCGCTGATGACGTTATGCGATTACTCGATCGCGTTGTCGCTGCAGCAATAGCAATAGACATGTCGAACGATCAGGATTTCACCGAGCGGCAATTAACGACGCAGTTGGTTTACGATGGACAGCTGCTCAAGGTGCGCGAAGACACCGTGCAGCTGCCGGACGGCAAAACCGCGCGTCGCGAATATATCGATCACCCCGGCGCGGTCATGATCGTTGCCCTGCTAGACGAGAAGACGGTATTGCTGGAGCGGCAATTCCGCTACGCGCCGCAGCGGCACTTTTTCGAACTGCCGGCCGGCAAAATCGAGGCCGACGAAGCGCCGTTGCAAACCGCGCAGCGCGAACTGGCCGAAGAATGCGGCTATCAGGCGGCAGAGTGGCGGTACCTGACATCGCTGCATTCGTGTATCGGCTACTCGAACGAAATTATCGAGATCTACCTCGCGCGCGGGTTGAGCCACGTCGGCCCCGCACTCGATGACGGGGAATTCCTTGAAGTTATCGCGGTCGGTCTGGACGAAGCCCTGGAATGGGTGCGGGCCGGACGCATCACCGATATCAAAACGGTGGCCGGCCTCACGTGGATCACAATGTTCGGTTACTGATGGCTGGCACCGGCCGGGTCAGGCGGCGTTGAATCTGACGCGCAGGACGTTGTCCTCTCCGTTGAGCGGCACCGGCTGCTGGAACAGGTATCCCTGCCCGTACTGAATGCCCATGTCGCTCAGCAACTTGAGCGCTTCCGGCGTCTCGATCCATTCGGCGATGACCTGTTTGTTCATCCCTTTGGCGACGTCGTTCAACGCCTTTACGAACACCCGGTTGTTTTCATCGGTGGTCAGATCCCGGATGAAGCTGCCGTCTATTTTCAGATAATCGATCTCAAAGCGCTTCAGATAGTAAAACGAACTGAAACCAGCGCCGAAGTCATCAAGCGCGAAGCGGCACCCCATGTCTTTCAGCATGCGGATGAAATTCAGCGTCACGTCGATTTCCGACATCGCCGCGGTTTCGGTGATCTCGAACACCAGCTGGCTCGGGTTGGCCCCGCTTTCTTCCAGCATCGATATGAAATTCTTGACCCAATGCTGGTCCGAGATGCTGACGCGGGACAGATTCACGAAATAGCGCAGTTTCTGGTTGATGCGGTCGTTCGCCTGCAGATGCTCGATCAATTTACGCACCACCAGCATGTCGATTTCACGGATCAGCCCCAGCGATTCGGCCAATTCCACGAAATTCCCGGGAAGAATGATTTTGCCGTCCTCGTCGATCATGCGTACCAGAATTTCGTGATGGACGGTTTCGCGGTCGGCAAAACGAACGACCGGCTGGCTGAACAGGACAAGACGATCATCGTCCATAGCGTCGCGTAACTTCTTCGCCCAGTGCATCCTTCTGTGGGTGCTGCGCACCCCGCCCTCGACCTGGTCAAACAATACGTAACGATTCCGGCCAAGCTCCTTGGCCTGGTACATTGCAATATCGACGTTTGACAGCAATACGGCGATGTTTGCGCCATGGAACGGATACAAGGCGATGCCGATCGAGGCCGAAAGATTTGCGATGCGTCTTCCGCTGCTGGGCTGGAAGTGATAGCGATGGACGGCTTCCAGGGCGCGTTCCGCGACCCGGGATGCTTCCTGACGCAGCGCCGCCGGCAGATGGATCGCGAATTCGTCGCCGCCGATGCGGTAAAGATCCCCCGAAAATTCGCGCAGCGCTCCCCGCAACGCACTGCCGATGCCGACGATCAACTGATCGCCGGCACGATGGCCAAAATTGTCGTTTATGTATTTGAAGTGGTCAACATCAAGAAACAGGATGGCTCCGAAGTCGCCGTTTTTGATGGCGGTTTCGATGTTGTGTTGCAGGCTCGCCCGGTTGGGCAGGTCGGTCAGCGGGTCGTGCCGGGCGAGGCGCTCGATTTCGAGCATGGCCAGGTGCTGTTCGGTAATGTCGCGCGCGGTACCGCGAATGCCGGCCAGTTTTCCCCTGTCGTCGCGGGCAAGGCGCGCGTTGATTCCGACCCACCGGTCACTTCCGTCTATCGATACCAGGTGCGATATGTAATTACGCACCTCTCCCTTGCGTTTGAGCAGCGCCAGAAAGCGCCGGTTCGATACATGCGAAGGTTGCGCCTCGAAATCGAAGAAACAGCGTCCGAGCAAATCATTCGGGTCAAGACCGAGAATTTCGACTGCGGCGTTATTGAGGTAGGTGAAACGCCCCTGCGCGTCAGTCGCCCAGATCAGGTCGTGCGAGGTTTCGACCAGATCGCGGTAGCGGCGCTCGCTTTGCAGCAATAACTGGATGATCCGCCGCTTGCCCTCGAGTGACTGCTTGATGCTTTCAAGTTCATCGGGGCGCGCATTATCCGCCTCGCGCGTGGTAATGCTGTCAATCAGGTCGCGCGGATAACGCCGGTGCCCGCCTTCGGTACGGCGACCGACCAGTGCGCCCTTGTCGTCCCAGCGGCGCAGCTTCTGGATGCTGACGCCAAGTCGGCGTGCCGCTTCCTGAATGCTGTATTCAAAATCTTCCTTGGCCATCGAATTTCCCCCTAATGCAAGGATACCCGCTCGCCGCTGGTGACCGTGTTCTGCCGGTGGACCAGCCGTTGCATCAATTTGACATCGCGCGCATTGAGCCGGAACGCCGCATCGACCCAAATCCCGACAATATCGGCAAGCTCCTTGAACTCCAGCGGTTGGGTGCGCCGTCTCGCCGCTGAAATTGCGTTAAGCGCGTTCCGGTTGCGGCCGCGGCGCTTGATCAAAGCTGCGACTTCCGCTTCCCCCTGCTCGTCGTCGACCACGATATCGATGACGCCGAGCGCCAGCATATCATGCGCACTGTAGATCTTGCCACTGGTGATCAGCTCTTCGGTCGTTTTCTGGCCGACGCGACGTTGCAGGAACGAGTAGGCGCCCATGCCCGGGAACAGGTTGAACAGAATCTCCGGGAAACCGAAGCGCGCGCTCTTTTCCGCAATCAGCACGTCGCTCGACAGCGCGCATTCAAACCCGCCGCCCATGCAATCACCCTGTACCAGCGAAATGGTGGTCAGCTGCTGGCCGTGCCCGATGTAGTTCCGGTAGAGCACGTCGACGCACGCCAGACCATAACGCAGCAATCCTTCACGGTCCCCGGTTTCTATCAGGCGGGTGAACAAATCGAGGTCTCCGCCGAGATTAAAAATGCCCGGCACCTGCGAAGTGAGAACCGCGTATTCGATCCCATAGGCTTGATTGCCGTGGCGAATGCAGCCGCCGCTCGCGGCAAGGAGGTTGCAATATTCACGCAGATCCTCGAGCAACGCGGGATTGAAGCAGGGCCGTGGCGCTGGGTTCCATTGCAGCCACATGCATGCCGATGCAGTGTCGAGGCGGGCCGTCAATTGCGGCGAAAAATGGAATGTGAATTTGTCGGGATCCGGAAATTTAAGCAGCGGCTCACGAACCTGTAGAATTTCCTGCGGAACGGTCATATCCATGATCATCTCCTTGATAGTCGGTGGCGGTTGGGTTCAGTTGAATCGGTTACAAATCTACTCAGAGATTTATCGGGATGCAAATCTAACAAACTGATAGATTTTGATTTTTTTGGCGCCCTTGCTGAATTCGCGGGCAGTTTTTTCATTTATATTTCACCGTAAAAGTACGAACGGCTCACGAAAAAGATGGGTAATCCTGATATTTTGGCTGTTGGTTGCCGGGGCGCCGGGCGGGACGTCGGGAGGCGTGCCACCGCATGAACCGCGGATTTATCGACCGTACGCTATTCAGCGCCCTGACGGACGCCGCCGCTCAATACGGCTACCGCACCCGTATCATCGAAGATGCGCAGGGCAATGCCGATACTTACGGGCGGTTGATCAGGGTCAGTCTGGTACTTGGCCGGCTGTTGGCTAGGCACACCACCGAACTCGAGCATATCGGCGTGCTGTTACCCAATATCAACGTTACCGTCAGCTTGCTGTTGGGGCTTACCGCCTGGCGCCGCGTTCCTGCGTTGCTCAATTATTCGGCCGATGCCGAGGCCATGCGTCATGCCTGTACCGCCGCCGCGGTGCGCGTCATCATTACCTCCCGCAAGTTCGTCGCTACTGTAAACCTTGATCAGTGCTTGTCTGCTCTGGCTGGCATCCGCGTAATTTACCTTGAAGATTTACGCTGTGAACTCACCTGGCGCGACCGTCTCAAGGCCGCGGTGGAGGCATTTTCCGGCCGGCGATGGTCCAGACCCCGGTCGTTTCCCGATGATCCGGCGGTCATATTGTTTACTTCCGGCTCGGAGGGGACCGCCAAGGGCGTCGCATTGAGCCATCGCGCAATGCTTGCCAACATTTGGCAGATGCGCGAGGTGTTTCCATTCGACCGCGCCGACAGGTTTTTCAGTCCGCTGCCGGTTTATCACTCTTACGGCTTGACAGCGTGTGTATTGATGCCGTTGTTGGCCGGCACGCCGCTCTATCTGTATATCAGCCCACTGCATTATCATGAAATTCCGGCCATCATATGCACGCACCGTTGTCGCGTGCTGTTCGGCACCAGCACTTTTCTCGGCCAATATGCACGGCATGCACACGCCACCGATTTTGCATCGATTAAGTACGTGGTATCCGGTGGCGAGAAACTTGACGAAAAAGTGGTGACGTTATGGCAGGAACGTTTCGGACTGCAGGTGTACGACGGTTACGGCTGCACCGAGTGCGCGCCGGTCGTTGCGCTGAATACACCCACTGCCCATCGGGCGGGCACGGTCGGCCGTTTTCTGCCGGGCATCGAACATCGGCTGGTTCCGGCCGCAGGGCTTGAGCGAGGCGGCCGGCTGCTGGTGCGCGGCCCGAACCTGATGCTCGGCTATTATCTGCTGGAGCAGCCCGGGGAGTTGCGTCCGCCGCAGTCTGAAATCGGCCACGGCTGGCACGATACCGGAGACATCGTCGAAGTAACAGCCGATGGTTACGTGAATATTCTGGGCCGAGCCAATCGTTTCGCCAAAATCGCCGGTGAAATGATCGCGCTCGACATGGTCGAGCAAATTGCGCGACGGGCCTCACCCCAGTGCCAGCATGCAGCAATCGTCGAGGTCGTGTCCGGCAGCGGCGAAAGCACCGTGCTGTTTACCACTGACCCCGCTCTGTCGCGCGCATCGTTGCAGCATGCAGCACGATCGCTCGGCAGCCACCACCTCGCGGTGGCGCGCCGCATCGTACACGTCGCCGAGTTGCCGCGCTCCGGCAGCGGCAAGACCGATTATGTAAAATTGAGTTTCCTGGCGCTTTCATCATGACAAAACTGTTCAACCTGATCAGCTGGAACATCCAGTGGGGGCGTGGGTGTGATGGCGTGGTCGACTTGCGGCGCATCATCAAGCATGCGCGGTTGCTCGCCGATTTCGACGTACTTTGCATGCAGGAGGTCGCCAGCAATTATCCGGGATTGCCGGGCAGCCGCGGCGAGGACCAGCCGGCATTGCTGGTGCGCCTGTTGCCCGGTTACACCGCGGTGTTTTGCGCGGCGACCGACGTACGCGCCGGCGACGGATCGCGCCGGCTGTTCGGCAACATGATTCTGTCGCGGTTGCCGGTAATGCAGGCGTTCCGGCACCTGTTGCCGTGGCCGGCCGAAGCGCGGCGCAAAAGCATGCAACGCGCGCTGGCGGAAACAGTCATTGAAGCGCCGTTCGGCTTGCTGCGCGTGATGACCACGCATCTTGAATACTATTCGCCGTTGCAGCGCCGGGCGCAGGTCGAGCGCATTCGCGAACTGCATGCCGCAGCGGCGCTGCGCGCGCGGACGTCCGCACGCGACACCTCGCGCGGCCCATTCCGTACGCCCAAACAAGCCGCCGCCGCAATTTTGGCCGGTGATTTCAATTTTCGTCCCGACGACCCGTTGCATGCGCGCGTGTCGGCGCCGTTTGCACAGCCGGTGCCGGCGTTTCGCGATGCGTGGCGGACCGCCCATCCCGGCATGCCGCGTCCGCCATCGCTCGGTGTATTCGATCGCAAACAGTGGCCGCGGCCGTATTGCTGCGATTTCATCTACGTGACCGAGGATCTGTGTCGGCGTGTCCTGGATGTGCGAATCGATCAGCACAGCGACGCGTCCGACCATCAACCAACGTTGCTGGTTCTTGACGCCGGTCGCAATCCGCGCGGCTAATCGGAGCCGATGCGTGCATTTCGTGTCCGTTTGATTTCAGAGCGGCGCCGTTTTTCCGCGCGCCGGCGCTGCTTTACAGCAATGCCCGGCGCGGTTTTTCTGCGTGGTTTCGGCGCATATATCGCGGCGCGTATCAGCGCTGCAAGCCGGGCTCGCGCGTCAGCGCGATTCCGCGCCTGGGTGCGGAACCGTCGCGCGACGATCACGATTTCTCCGGCTTCATTGATGCGATTTTGCGCAAGCTTCAGCAGACGGCCACGCACATCATCCGGCAGGGATGGCGACAGACGCGCATTGAATCGCAGTCTTACCGCGGTCGCGACCTTGTTTACATTCTGGCCGCCGGGCCCCGGCGCGCATATGAATTGTTCGTCGAGTTCCCCGTTCCCAAGCGAAATATCAGGTGCGATTTTGAGCATGGAGTTAGTGTAGAGGACGCGGTGTTGCCTCACAAGCTGTGACTGCCGGCGCATGCTAAAATCGCCGCCCGATGCCTATGCGCAATTTTTCAAACGGAATCCTGCGTTCTTCCCGCGCCGGTTATGTGATCGGCGCACTTGCCTGCGCTGGATTGCTCGCATTCGCACTTTATCTGCAGTACCACGAATTTCAGGACCCATGTCCGCTGTGTATTCTCCAGCGAATCGCGTTTATCGCGCTGATGGTCGTGTTTGCAGTTGCCGCGATACACGGGCCGACGCAGGTGGGAATTTATGTCTACAGTTTTCTGCTCGGCGCGATTGAGCTGTTTGGCGGCAGCGTCGCGGCACGCCAGGTATGGCTGCAACATTTACCCGCGGACCGTGTCCCGGCGTGTGGCCCGGGTCTCGATTACATGCTGGACAGATTCCCGCTGACCTTGGCGTTGCAGAAAATTCTCAAAGGATCTGGCGAGTGTGCGGAAGTCAGTTGGCGCTTTATGGGATTGTCGATCGCGGAATGGTCGCTGGTCTGGTTTATCCTGCTTGCCGCGCTGGTGCTGTCGATCGCGCTGCGCGCGCCCAATTCCGACCCCCCCCCCGCCACATCGTCCTGATCAGGCCCGGATATCGGGTGTCAATTGACGCTCAAGCGCCATGATCTGGTCTTTCAGGATTAATTTTCTCTTTTTCAACCGCTGCAATTGCAGCTGATCCTGGCCGGGGCGGTCGCAGAGTTTGGCGATGGTGTTATCGAGGTCACGGTGCTCCTGTTGCAGCTCGCGGATCCGTTTTTTCAGTGTCTCGACGTCGTCCACCTCTATGCTCCCCGTCCGAGTTATTGAAAAAAGTATAGACCTAAATTTCGGGGAATACGAGCCGATGGCGACAGCGAAGGAGATAAGAAAAAAACCGGCGCGGCGCCGGGGAGGGGAACGGCGCCGCGCCGCCGCGTGCGGGGTCAGACCTGGGTTGCGAGCGCGTAAATATCAGCGAGCAGCGTGTCGATATCGGCCGTTGCCAAGTCCTCGAGGAACCGCGCCTCGGGCGCGCCGGGCGCCGGCAGGGTCAGCGACGTGAGCACCGGATTCCAGCCGGCATTCAATATCTCGTCGCCGTAAGTGCCGTTTCTCAATACGTTGACCGGCGCCGCTTTGGCTGCCCGATATTGATCAAGATAGATCACCATAATTTTCTCCTAATGTCCTTTACAGCAAGTTGCGGGCCAGATGAAGGGCGGAAGTTCTTCGTGCCGGCATCAGCGATAAGTTATTGTTGTTGATTATTTTTTATAATTCTTGATAATGGGCCGCGGCTGAAAATTTGCGAAAAATCACGATGGCATAACGTCGTCGTATCCGGAGTTACGGCAATGCTTTCCGGATTTCGGCAACCTGTGGGCGCCGGCAGGGTCATCCGGCGGGCTTGTTAGAATGGGAATTTCCCGAACAGGCCCTCGTGAAGAAATCCATGCGGAACAATGCGGGTTGCGGTATCGCAATGCTGGTCGATGCCGAAACCGGTCAGCGCAACAGATCGGGCAGGTTTGTGCCTGATCGCGGTAGCGTGGAGGCATATGTGCTCAAGGCACTGCGCAGCCGCTATCGTGATACGGCGGTGGTGCCATTTGGCCCTGATGTGTACGAAACCATTGAGGAACTGCACCAACTTGCCCCGAAGCTTGTATTCAATCTGACGGAATGGTTTGATGGCGACCGCCGGCTCGATGCGGCGATCGCCGCGCTGCTCGAAATCCTGCAACTGCGCTACACCGGTAGCGGCCCGCACGGTCTGCAATTATGCCGCGACAAGGCGTTGTCCAAGCAGATCGTCGGGCAACTCGGGATAGCGGTGCCGCGCTACTTTACATCCATCGGCCGGCTGCCGGTGCGCCTGAGCGAATGGCCATCCCGGTTGCTGGTCAAACCGCAATTTGGCGACGGGTCGGACGCGATCGGCAAGGTTTCTCTGGTCGCAACCGCAGACGAACTGCGCCGTCGAATACACGCATTATGTCGGCGCGGCAGCGGGCCGGTAATCTGCGAGGAGTTCATTCCCGGCCGCGATATTTATGTTCCTCTGATCGGCAACCCGGCGCGGGTGTTGCCGCCGATTGAGATGGTGATCGGCAGCAAACATCCGGCGGCACCGCATTTCGCGACCTACCGGATCAAGACTGATGACCGCTACGCCGGCAGATGGCGCATTTCCTACCGGCGCGCCGTGCTCGGCAGACCGCTGCTCGCGGCCATTGCTGCCGCCAGCCGCAAAATCTTTCATGCGCTCGAATTGCGTGATTACGCCCGGCTTGATTTCCGGCTTACGCCGGACGGCCGGCTGTTTTTCATTGAAGCCAATCCCAATCCGGATTTGTCGCCGCATACGTTTGGCAGAAATACCTGTCTGGCCGGAATCGATCATGCAGGATTGATATTGGATATCGTGGCGGCTGCACGCCGGCGTTAATCAGCCGTTCCGGCTGGATGGACAGCATTGGGCAAAGGGCGCACACTGTTCAAATATTGTTTTCGCCGATCGAAACTTGCCGCGCACTCTCCGTTTTCTTTGTTTCGGGCTGGCCTTTGCGACGCCGTCGATGTGCGTGGCCGATGATGCCGCCGCGCTGTCGGATCTTGTCAAATCGGGCTTTGTGCACTGCGCGTTTTACCGCCATTACGATACCGACCCGCAGACCGGTGACCCGCTGCTGGTCGAGGGCGAGGGCGACGCACTGATGTATTTTGAAGGGATCGATATCAGCCACGCGCGCGCCAGGGCGATTTATACCCGCCTCGCCGGTCAGCGCAGCGTCACCGTGATACGAACCGGCAAGGCGCTGCATTTCATAGATGATGTCGCCGGCATGTATGTGATGACCACGATTTATTCCTGTCTTGATTATAATGAACGCGGCATGTGCATTACCTACGGCGCCGTCAATTCCACGTTGTTCGACCCCGCCGTGCTCACTGAACCGGACCGTGTCTATGAAAAAATCAGAACCGATGCCGACCTCGGTTTCTGCGACCACAGCTTCATCAGCGTGCGGGAGGCCGCGCATGATCCGCGCTGATATGCGGCGGCGGCGGGGCGACAGGCGGTTCGTGCAGGCATGTCCATTTGATTAAAATGCGGGTCATTATGGTTTTTCGGCACGCAACGATATTGCGAAAATTCCTCCTCCTGGGGCTGGTATTTGCCTGCGGTCTTGCCTGGGCCGGCGAGGCGAGTGTCCGCAAGCTCGTCGAAAACAAATTTCCAGGCGCCAAAATCGAAAGTGTCGTCAGGACGCCGTACGGCGGATTGTATGAAGTCTATATGGACGGCAACATCTTTTATACCGACGGAAAAATGAGCTATATCATCGTCGGCAACCTGACCGATACCAAGACTGGCAAAAACGTCACGCTGCAAAGACTGCGCAAGTTAACCGCCGTCAATGTCAAGGAAATTCCTCTCGAGCTCGGTATCCGCAAGGTCAAGGGCAATGGCCGGCGCAGGCTGATCGTATTCAGCGACCCGTTATGTCCGTTTTGTCAGCAACTCGATCAGGAGTTGCTCAAGATTAACGATGTCACGGTTTACGTCATGCTCTACCCCGTCGAGCACCTGCACCCGGGCGCAACCGAGTTGTCGCACCAGATCTGGTGTTCATCGGACCGCGCCCAGGCATGGGACGACTGGATGCAGAAGAGGAAGAAACCGGCCGCGGCGGCGGCCTGCATTGGCGATCCAATCGTCCGGATCGACGGTGTCGGGGACAAGCTGGGCATCAACACTGCGCCGACCCTGGTCTTTGCCGACGGCGGCGTCATTGTCGGCGTGGTCAGCGCCGCGCAAATCGAAAAATATCTCGCCGATACGCCGTAAATTAGCCGGTCGCGCCGTCCATCCATTGGCGATCGGGCGTCAAGTCGCTAGAATATGCGGCTTTCAAAAAGTCGGATATCCCCATGCCACGAAGTTCAAGACGCTTGAAATCGCGGAATCCTGCCCGCAAACGACGCATCGTCGTCCGTAATTCCGGTATTCACGGCAAAGGAGTGTTTGCGGTTACGCGCATACCCAAGGGCACGCGCATTATCGAATATAAGGGCAAGCGAATGAGCGGCGAAGCCGCCGACAGGAAATACGGTGACGACGAGGGGCCGCATACCTTCCTGTTCCTGCTGGACGACGGTACGGTCATCGACGCCAATCGCGGCGGCAATTCAGCGCGCTGGATCAATCACAGCTGTGCCCCAAATTGCGAGCCGGAGGAAGAGGGGGGCCGCATGTTCATCGATGCCAGGCGCGATATCAAGCCCGGGGAGGAATTAACCTATGATTATCAGCTCTTCGTCGAAGAACGCTACACTCCGGCGCTTAAACGCCTTTATGCATGCGCCTGCGGCAGCAGGAAATGCCGCGGCAATTTTCTCGCCGAGAAGGATTGACGTGCGGCAGTTTGTCAGCCGCTGTTGCGCAGTCCCGAGGCGATGCCGTTGATGGTGAGCTTGATCCCGTTTTTCAGGCGCTCGTTGCGGTCTCCGCCGCGGAAACGCTTGAGCAACGTAACCTGTTGGTGGTTGAGCGGGTCGATATAGGGGCGGCGGTTGCGGAAACTGCGCGCAAGCGTCGGGTTGCCCTGCAGGAACTCGTGTTGTCCGGTGATCGCGAACAGGTTTTTCACCGTCAGATGCCATTCGGCCTGAATGCGCTCGAACACGGCTTCGCGCAGTTTGACATCGGTCACCAGCTCGGCATAGCGCGATCCGATGCCGATGTCGGATTTGGCGAGCACCATGTCCAGATTGCTCAATAATGCCTGCAGAAAAGGCCAGGTGCGGTACATCTCGCGCAACTGCATCAGCGCCGTATTTCCGCCGTGTTTGAGATAACCGTCAACCGCGCTGCCAAAGCCGTACCAACCCGGCAACATGATGCGGGCGAGCGACCAGCTGAACACCCACGGAATTGCGCGCAGATCCTCGATTTTCCCGCTTTTCTTGCGCGCGGCCGGGCGGCTGCCGATCTGTAAGTCGGCGATTTCGGCGATCGGCGTCGCTTCGTGAAAAAAGCGCGCGAACCCCGGCGTTTCATAGACCAGCGCGCGGTAGGCGCGAAAAGCATCCGCACTCAATTGATCCATGACTTGGTGATAGGCCGAGGTGCCGGCCAGCGCGCCGTGCAGCAGCGTCGCCTCCAGCGTCGCCGCGATCATGGTTTCAAGATTATCGCGGCCGATTTCCGGGTCGGAATATTTGCTGCCGATGACTTCACCCTGCTCGGTGATGCGGATTTGCGCGTTGACGCTGCCAGGCGGCTGCGCGATGATCGCCTGATAGCTTGGACCGCCGCCACGACCCACGGTACCGCCGCGGCCGTGGAACAGGCGCAGCCGCACGCCGTGACGTTCGAACACTTTTACCAGTTCGACTTCGGCCTTGTAGAGTTCCCAGCTTGCCGTCAGAAAGCCGCCATCCTTGTTGCTGTCGGAGTACCCGAGCATGATTTCCTGCTCATCGCTGCGGCTCGCGATCAGCGCGCGGTAGGCGGGCAGTGCCAGCAGCCGGTCCATGACCGCTGCGCAGCCGCGCAAATCGGAAATCGTCTCGAACAGCGGGATAATGTTGACGTCGAGCCGGGGCGTTTTGCCGCCGTGCAATAGCCCCGCTGCCTTGAGCAGTACCGCGACCTCGAGCACGTCGCTGGCGCCGTCGGTCTTGGAAATGATGTAGTTGGGCAATGCGGCTGGGCCATAGTGGCGATGGATTTTCACTGCGGCATCGAATATCTTCAGCTCGTTTTGAGCCGCTTCGCTGTAATCCGCGTCGCGTGCGCGCAAATGCTGCGGTGATGTGATTTCTCCGGCCAGGAGCTGACAACGTTGTTCCTCGGATAATGCCGTGTAGTTCGAGTGAACCTTTGCGTGCGCGAACAATTCGGCCAGCAGCATTTCATGCGCCGAACTATGCTGCCGCATGTCGAGCGGCGCCAGATGAAAACCGAACACCCGCGCTGCGTGACGCAGATGGCTCAGGCGTCCCATGGCGATGCGGCGGCCGCCGTTTTTTTCCAGAGAATCGGCGATGACATCCAGTTCCGCGATGAATTCTTCCGCGTTGCGATAGGGCGGCGCGGCGCCAATGGCGCGGCGGGCAGGCTCATGGTCATCAAGCTGGCGTGTGGTGGCGGAAAGGCGGCTGTAAATGCCGTTTAACGCGAGGCGGTATGGTTCGTCGCTGCGGTGCTCGGAATGATCGGGTGTCAGTTCCGTCAACCGTTTAAGCGCCGGAGTGATGTCGACGATGCGCGTCGACAGACTCAGTTCCCGGCTCAGCAGGTAAGTTTCATCGAGGTAGAAATCAAGCGCGGTGATCGATTGCCGGCGCATCGCGTGCAGGGTTACCTCATCCGTCACATACGGATTGCCGTCGCGGTCGCCGCCGATCCAGTTACCGATGCGTATCGCCGGCCGCAGGGTGATACGCTCCACGCCGGAATAGGCGGCGACCTGTTCCTCGAGTTCGGCATGCAGCCGCGGCACCTGCCGCAGAAAAGTGTAGTGATAGTAGGCAAGCCCGTTTTCGATCTCGTCTTTCACCGCCAGCCGCACCGGCCGCAGGATGCGCGTCTGCCAGAGCGTCAATATCAGCCGCCGCAGCGCTTCCTCGTTTGCCTGCAGTTCCTGGGGCGTCAATGCGATCAGATCGCGTTCGGCCAGCAACCGGGCTATCTGGCTGTGGCATTCAAGGATGCTGGTCCGCTGCACCTCGGTCGGATGCGCAGTCAATACCGGCACGATCAACGCATGGTCGAAGAACGTGAGCAGATCATCCTTGCCGATGTTCGCTTCGCGGCAGCGCGCGAGCGCACGCTTGATGCTGCCCTCGCGCGGCGGCAACCCGGCGAACTGATTGGCGCGCCGGCGCCGATTGTAGTGCAGGTCCTCGGCGATGTTGGAAAGTTGGGAGAAAAAACTGAACGCCCGCACTACCGCGATGCCCGCATCGTGATCAAGGCCGTCGAGCAGGGTCTCGAGCTCCTGCTTGGCGCCGGTGTCCTGATCGCGCCTGAAACGGATCGCGATCTGGCGGACCTTCTCAACCACTTCGAATATTTCCCCGCCTTCCTGCTCGCGCAGCGTATCGCCCAGCAGGCGGCCAAGTAACCGGATATCCTCGCGCAGGCGCAGATCAGGGTCGGCGACGGTTTCTTCAGTCGTGACAGCCGATATCCGTGGTTTTCTCCGTGGCATCCCTTGCCTTCCTTTGTAAATCCGATCCAATGTTACCGACCGGTATGGGAAATTGCTACACGCTTGTCGCGGGGCGGCGGATGGTGAATCGGCCTCTACGCGGCTTATTTTTTGACGCCGGGGTCTTCGATGCACATGAAATAATGCAACGGATCAGCGGCACACTTCATATACTTCGTATTTCGACGTTTGCACTGGGGGCGCAATTCCGCCCTGACGCGCGCGCAGTCGGCCGCGGCGGGTGCCGGGACGTGCGCCGCGTACTGGGCAAAGCACTTGCCGAAATCGGGGCGCCTGTTTTTGCGGCACTCGAGAATGATTTCATTGCGGCTTACGCAAAATGCCTGGTCGGCCGGAAGTAACCGCGGGCAATTGATCGGCTGCGTCGGGTCGGGCGCCGGCTTGATCGGCGTCAATTGTTCAATCTGTTGCGGTGGCGTGATATCGCGTACACATTCGCGGAGTGCCTCGCCGGTGTTGCCGGCGCACGCGGGCGGAATCATGTTGTTTTGTGCCGCGGCGGAGCCGCTGAATACGCAACAAAAGGCCGCGACGCGCCACCCCCTCAGTATCAGCCTCTTCATGCCGCCGGGCTAAAACATCGGCTTGTTCGCCGCCTGTTGATAACGCTTTATACCATCGAGAATTTCCTGTTTCGCCTGATCCGGCAGTTCCCATCCTTCAATCCTGACCCATTTGCCGGGTTCGAGGTCCTTGTAGTGTTCAAAAAAGTGCGTGATTTGTTCGAGTGTCGATGGCGGCAGGTCGCGTGGCGTGTGGACAGTTTGATAGAGCGCACACGACTTGTCGATCGGGACGGCGATCAGCTTGGCATCGTCGCCGTTTTCATCTTTCATCTTGAGTACGCCGATCGGGCGGCAACGCACGACCACGCCCGATATCAACGGGTAGGGGGTGACCACCAGCACATCGACCGGATCGCCATCACCGCACAGGGTATGGGGAATGTAACCGTAGTTGCACGGGTAACGCATTGCGGTCGTCATAAAACGGTCGACAAACAACGCACCGGTTTCCTTGTTGACCTCGTACTTGATGGGGTCGGAATCCATCGGGATTTCGATGATGACGTTGATCTCGTCAGGAAGGTCGCGGCCGGGGCCGACACGGTCGAGATTCATGGACAGGAGGCTGTGAAGTCAAAAACAAACATCGGGCAATGCCTAATCGTTGCAGACCGAGATGCGGTTGCGGCCATCTTTCTTGCTGCCATAGAGCGCGTGATCGGCACGATCCATGATGCTGGACAACTCTTCGCCGTGCTCGGGGAAGATGGCGATGCCGATGCTCACCGTCACCGGTACCTGCTTGCCGCGCGTTTCAAGGGGTGTTGCCTCGACCGCCTTGCGGATCCGCTCGGCGACCTCAAGCGCGCCGTCGGTCCTCGTCTGCGGCAATAACGCAATGAATTCGTCCCCGCCGTAGCGCGCAAACACGTCGGTTTCGCGCAATGATTGCCGGATGCAGGCGACGGTCATTTTGAGCAAACGGTTGCCGGATTCGTGACCGTAGGCATCATTGATTTTTTTCAGGTCGTCGGAGTCGACCATCAGCATTGCATAGGGCTGACCGTAACGGACCGATTGCTTGTGAGTGCGGTCGGCAATTACCATGAAGGCGCGCATGTTGTAGATGCCGGTCAAATCGTCGGTCTCGGAGATCAATTTGATACGCGACAGCGCGTTGCGGATATCGGCGGACAGCATCGTTGTGATGTAGGCGACCAGCAGCATCGGCGCGAGTTGCGTCATGAAATCGCCAAAGCGCGCCATCGAGAAAAAACCTTCCAGCGAAGTCGTGTAACCGAGGAACATGTAGCATGCCGCGATGAGGGCGACCTCGAGCAGCGTGATCAATTTTCCCAGCGCGAGCGCGCTGGTGATGATGGTCAGCATATAAAGATTGACCAGCGGGCTGTCGAGACGCCCGGTGTGGTAGATGGTCCAGGTGATGAAGACGATCATCGCCCAGGTTTCGGTCGCGAGTTTCCAGCGCGATTCGGTGCGATAGATGTTGAAATAGCGAAAGCCGATCACGAAGGCCGAGAATGCCAGCAGGCCCCAATAGACCGGTTCGGCGCCCCGGTCTCCGGGCTGTTGTACTACCTGATACAGCAAAACCAGGATAACGAGTAACCATTCAATTTCTGCGATGGTGCGCGAAAATCCCTTGAGTTCGTCGGTCTCCAGCACCGGCGTTAAGGTCAACTTGGTAATCATGGGGTGCGTAGCGGATCAGTTTTAGTTAGAGTGTCTCCGGCTATGGGCGGATTCTAGCCGATTTAAAGCGCCCTGCGCATCGGGGCTGCCGGGCCGCAGGGGGAAATAAATCACCGCCTGTTCGTTATTGACTCAACAGCGGATCTTTGATGCCGCCGCCGACGGTGATGGCCCCGTGTGCGATCAGGGCCGTTGGTGAGCCGACCTGGACGTTGAGCCGCCCCGACAGTTCTGATGACGGCGTGACCTCGACCGCGCCGGTGCCGCTCATCGGTCCGGAACTGATCTTCAGGTTGCGGTAAGAGATGCGGCCGCCGGCAACCTGAACTTCCCCCTTGAATTCGTCGAACTGCGTTCTGCCGCCGCGCAGCCCGCCGCGAGTCGGGTTCTGGATCGCGCGTACGAGATCGAGGTTGTTGAGAGCGCCTTTTTGCAGTGTGAAAGCGGCGTTGACGCGCGGTGCCGCGAACAGGTCGGCGGGAACCTTTCCCTGCGTCGCGAATTGCGCCTCGGCGTCCAGCGCGCCGCTGGCGATGAAGTCGCGCGTAAAGACCGGCAGCAGCTGCCCGAGATCGACGTTTTGAAGGCTGAATTCGCCCTCGGCGCTCAGGTTGTTGGCCCATTTAATCGTGAGATTTCCCTTCAGCGCGCCGCCATAGAATCTGCCGGCGAGGTCGCTGACGACGGCATGCTGGCGGTCGGCCAGCACCTCGCCGCTGAGATCGGAGAACTGGAGCGGCGGGCCGAGCGGTGGTGTCCACCCTTTGGCGCTGAAGCTGGCGCGCAGGCCGTTGTCCTTGAGCGGTTGCAATTCAACGTTAAGCATCGAATCGTGAAGCGTTGCACTCTGCAGGCTGTTGTCTTGCGCCAGCTTGAGGGTGGCGTCGAACGCGGGCAGATCCACTTGAGTCAACGCCAGCTTGACGGTTGCAAGATCGATCTGTCCGACATGCAGCCGGGACTCGCCCTGCGGCCTGGACCAGTCGGCGAACCAGCTGACGGCATCCTGATCGATGCTGACATTGAACAGCCGGATTTCGGGGAAGTCCTTGCGCTCGTTGAATAACGTCAACGGATTGACCGGGATAACGGCGGAATCGATCTTGATTTCCTGCGCCGGGCCGATGGCGATATGCTCGAGCCGGAGCTGGGGCGACGGCAGCAGCGAGAAGTGCAGGTCGCCGATCAGCACCGGTTGCCGCAGCCGCTCCGACACCAGTCGCTGGGCGCCGGGCAGGTATCCGGACAGCGGGGCGACCTGCAGCAGGCCCAATCCGATGATGACCAGTATCACCAGCGTGACGCCGATCATCCGTCCCCATCTGGCCGGTTTGCGCGACACGACGGCACCGTCGTCTTTGGCCGCGTGTTCGCGTTGCTCGTGCGTGCGCCGCGCCGCCATTTCCTCGGCGCGTTTCTGCGCTTCGGTCCGCGCCTGGACATCGGCTTCGATTTCCGCGAGTTGGCGGGCCTTGATTTCGGCCTCGACCTTGGTGCGGATCTCCGTGTCAGCGCGCTGGCGCAACTGGTGTTCCTGCATCACGCGCGCCACCGTTTCCTGCTTCGCGCGGTCCTCGGCGCTGGCGCGCGCGCGTTTTTCGGTGAGCGCCTTCTGTTCGGCGTGAACGCGCGCCATGGTTTCGGCCTGGGCCTTGGCGACCGCCTGCTCGTGCGCCAGCCGCGTGATGGAGAGAACCTTTTCGGCTTCTTCGCGTGCTTTCCGTGCCTCCGCGGTTTGTTGTTCGGTCGCTTCGCGTATCAGGCGCTCGGCATCCGCGCCGGCCTTGAGCGCGGCTTCGGCCCTGGCTTCAGCCTCGGCGCGCGCCTTGCGCTCGGCCTCGATGCGGGCCGCAATTTCCTCCTGCGCCTTGCGTTCGACTTCCGCGCGCGCGCGGCGCTCGACCTCGACCCGGGCCTCGGCTTGCTCGCGCGCCTTGCGCTCAGCCTCGGCCCGCGCTTCGGCTTCCTCACGCGCCTTGCGCTCGGTTTCGGTTCTTGATTCGGCTTCTTCGCGCGCGCGACGAATGTTGTCTTCGAGCGCCTTGAGCTCGGCGCGGGTGCGCGCTTCCGCTTCTTCGTGCGCGATTTGCAGTTCGGCTTCGCGCTGCAATTTCTCCGCCTCTTCGCGCGCGCGGCGCTCGGCTTCCTGTTGCGCGCGCGCTTCGGCTTCGGCGCGCGCTGCGGCTTCGGCCCTGGCTTTGGTTTCGGCTTCGGCCAGCGCGCGTGCGGCCTGCTCGGCCCTGGCAAGAGCCTGCTGCCTGGCGGTTTCGGCCTCGCGGGCAACGGCCTCGGCATCGGCCCTGATTTGCTCTGCGGCGTGATCCCTGGCGTGCGCTTCGGCGGTAGCGCGTGCGGCGGCTTCGGCTCTGGCTTCAGCCTCGGCTTTTGCCGCGGCGGCGGCCTCCGCCAACGTCCGCGCCTGTGCTGCGGCTTCTTCCGCCGCTTGGGCGCGCGCCTCGGCTTCGCTGCGCGCTTTGGTTTCCGCTTGGGCGCGCGCCTCGGCTTCGGCCACGGCGCGCGCGCGCGCGGCCGTTTCCGCCCGGGCGCGTTGTTCCGCCTGCCGCAATGCTTCTTCCATTGCATGCATCTTGGTCTCGATCGCGGCGCGTGCCCTGGCTTCGGCTTCGGCGCGCGCCGTGGCTTCCACTTCGGCGCGGATGCGCGCTTCGGCTTCGGCGCGCGCGCTGGCTTCGGCGCGTGCCTTGGCTTCGGCCTCGATCTTGGCGCGCATTTCGGCCCCGGCGCGCGCCTCGGCTTCGGCCTCGGCGCGCAACTTGGCCTCGACCGCGGCGCGCGCGCGCGCTTCGGCTTCGGCGCGGGCTTTTGCTTCAGTCGCCGCGTTGGCTTCGGCTTCCGCTTTGGCACGCGCCTGCGTTGCGGCCCGTGCTTCTTCTTCGGCTTTGAGCCGTGCCCGCGCTTCGGTTTGCGCTTTCTGTTCAGCCGCGGCGCGCGCTCTGGCTTCGGCTTCCTGGCGCGTTCTCGCTTCGGCGGCCTCGTGCGCCGCGGCCATGGCGCGCGCTTTGGCGGCGGCCTCGGCCTGTCCGCGCGCGGTGGCTTCCACGTTGAGTTTGGCTATCGCGGCGGGGGAGGTGAAATCAAGGTCGAAAGTATCGTTGCCGGTTGCTGTACCGGCTGCGGGCTGTTCCTGAAAAACCTTGATGTAGCCGTCGGCAACGAGTTTTTCGATTGCCTGCAGAACCGTGGCCTCGTCGAAACGGGTTTTTTGCGGCAGGTCGGCGACCGTGGATTTACCGTCGACGGCAAGAAATACCAGCGCAAGGTCGCGCGGCAGGCGCATGGCCCGGGTTTTGACCTCCTGCACTCCTTTGGCGGTCTTGGCAAAGATGGTTTGCGGGGTCATTGAACCGGCCGGAATTGAGGACACGCCATGCCGCTAGTTTAATACTTTCCTCCGCAGCGACGAAGCGGCACGGCCGGCGAACCACCGGTGCGGCGGTGAGTACTGCTACTTAAGAAAAATGACGACCGGAAATACCGCGACGGCGAGCACCAATATCAGCCATTCGAGATTGTTGCGTTTGAGCCAGCCGGTGAAGTGTAGAATTAAAATGATAATGGCGATCACATAAAATCCATAAAACGCCATGATTTCCCCCTCTTGTTTCTATTGGCTAAATAATATCTTAATTGTAGCTTGAAATACAGGATAAATTGCCCGCTCTCATGGCCGCCCCGGCTTCATCCGACATGTCGTTGCTTGCCCATCGCGGTCACCATGCCGACGCTCCGGAAAATACGCTGGCTGCATTCGAGGAGGCGCTAAAGCTGGGGGTTGACGGTGTCGAAACCGACGTACGTTTGTCCGCCGACGGCGAATTGGTACTGCTGCACGATCGCGTCACACCGCAGGGACGTCCGGTTGCGGAGAGGACGCGCGCCGGGCTTGAAAAAGATTTCGGCCGTGACGTACCGGTATTGACGGATGCGCTCGACACTTTTCCCGATCTGTTGTGGAATATCGAAATCAAGGTCCCCGCCGCCGCGGAAGCGACGCTGGCGGTGCTGGCGCGTTACCATGATTCGCGCCGTTTACTGGTGACGTCGTTTTGGCACACTGTCGTCGCCCGGTGCGCGGAGCGGCTCGCGGTTGACTGCGGACTGCTGCTTGCGCACCGGCCGCTGGACGTCGCCACGATCATCGCCGGTTGCAGGCGTTATCCCCGCATCGCGTGCCTGGTCTGGGACTATAACGTGATCGATGATGAAATATTGAAGGCCGTCAATGCGGCCGGCTGGCGTAATTATGTTTACGGCGTGATGACTTCCGCCGAATGGCGGCAGTGCGCGTCGCTCGGAGTCGCCGGCGCGATCGTGGACGATCCGGCACTGGTCGGATGCGCGGCCGGCGTATGATGGAACCCCGAATATGACAATATCGTTTGCATCGGCAGTCGTGGTCCTGCTGCTGGTGATGGATCCGATCGGCAATATCCCGCTGTTCGTGGCGCTGCTGCATCGCGTCGAGCCGCGGCGCCGCACGCGGGTCATCATGCGCGAGTGCGCGATCGCCTTTGCGGTACTGGTCGCGTTCATTTTCTTCGGCAACCACTTCCTCGCGCTGCTTGGGTTGTCGGACATTGCGCTCGAAATCGCCGGCGGCGTGATCCTGTTTCTGATCGCGCTGCGCATGATCTTCCGCCATCCGGAAGGCATCTTCGGCGCCGAACTCAAAGGCGAGCCGTTCATCGTGCCGCTCGCGATTCCTTCCATCGCGGGGCCGGCCGCGCTCGCGACCGTGATGCTGCTGGCGTCGCGCGAGCCGCAGCGCGTGGTTGAGTGGGTGGCCGCGCTGATGATCGCGATGGCGATCACCCTCGCACTGCTGGGTTTTGCGGAGCGCATCGCCAAGCTCTTCGGCCCGCAAGTGCTGATCGCGTTCCAGCGTTTGATGGGGTTAGTGCTTACCGCAATCGCGGTCGAGATGTTGTTGCGCGGGATCGAGCACTTCGCGCGGCAGCTTTAGAGGGACTTTTCTACCGCTTGCGGCCGTCCGGCGGTTCTATCGTCGCGATATGGAAGGGGTACTCGCCGCTGCGGCGGTCTTCGTAATAACGCGTCAGCGTATGACGCACGGTGCGGAACGCGATCTGTTCCCACGGGATTTCGGCTTCGCTGAACAATCCGACTTCGAGCGTTTCGATGCCCGGACTGAAATCGAGGTCGAGCAGCCGTGCGCGAAAAATCAGATAGACCTGATCGATGTACGGCAGATTGTGGAGCGCGTAGAGCGGGCCGATTTCGACGCGCGCGTTGGCTTCCTCGCGCGTTTCGCGCAGCGCGCCTTCGAGCGTGGTCTCGCCGTTCTCCATGAAGCCGGCGGGCACCGTCCACAATCCGTAGCGCGGCTCGATGCTGCGCCGGCACAGTAATATTTTGTCCTCCCATTCCGCGATGCAGCCGACCACGATCTTCGGGTTGTGGTAATGGATCGCGCCGCACGCCGGGCACACGTAGCGCGGCAGGCTGTCGCCGTCTGGAATCCGCCGTTCGACCGGCGCGCCGCATTCGCTGCAGAATTTCATGAAAAAACCGGTTTGGTGGCCGTTCCCGTGTATGAGCTATCCAGAGACCTGCTGGCTGTCAAAAAATTCCATACAGTATTGTGATATCTTATATATCTTATTACAGCATTAATTCAGACCGATAAGGGGGAATAATGGACAAGGCGAAATTAGCTGTGATCGCGGTGGTGGCGCTGCTGGTCGGCGCGGCCGGTGGTTATTGGTTCGGGATGACGAAAGTGGACGAGGTCAACCAGCAATTGGCCGCGATGACCCAGCAGAAGAACCAGGCGCAGCAAAACGCCGACCGGCTGGCGAAGGCGAACCAGGACGCGGTCAAGAAGTGGGGCAGCGAACTCGGCAAGCTGGTAACGGCCGCCGTACCGGCGGCAGCGCCCGCCGATGCACAGGCGGCCCCGGCTGCACCGGCCGATGCGGCGAAGACGGTGGACAATGCGCGCGCGCTGCTCGCCGCACGCGACGGCATCCGCGCTTCCCTCGATGGCGTGCGCGCCGCGACGGATTCCGATTTCGACGCGCTCGCGACCGAACTCGGCAATCCGAAAATGGATTCCGCGAAGGTCGGGCAGATGCTGCAGGCGTTGCAACAGAGCTGGCCGGACAAGCAGAAAGCTCTCGAATCCGCGACCCACGCCTTGCTCGCTGACCTCGGCATCCTGCCGCCGGAAAAGCCTGCCGCGATGACGCCGGCCGCCGCGCCGGCCGCGGCTCCAGCACCGGCTGCTGCGCCCGCTGCTCCGGCGAAGAAGTAATACGGCAAGCTTTGTTAAATCGATAACGCCGACCCCGGTCGGCGTTATTTTTATTTCCCAACCGGAGTGAATCGAATGTTCGACAACGTAAAAAGTTTCGTATTTTTATTTGTGGCTTTAGCTGCCGCTTTACCCGTTGCAGCGGCGGAAGAGACGCCCAACGAAAAAGAATTCATGCACGGCTACTATTACGGATTCATCGATGCGGTGATCCAGCCGGTCTACAAGAAAGAAATTTGCCCCAAAGACAACGTGGACGACACCATCAAGAAATTCACGGCCTATGCCAATGCCAACCCGCAAAAACTGTCGCTAGGGCCGCCCCTGAAGCGCGACCAGGTACTGGCCGCGATGAAAACGCTTTATCCGTGTTCCGGGAAGAAAGAGGTTTCGCCGCATTGAAGATTTTTGTTTTCTAACGTTGCGCTAACCGGCGCGTGCTGATTTTGCGCGCGTTCGTGTTGAGCGGGTTGCTAAACGGCGATTGGTTTGTCCCGCTTTGAGTACGACACGAAGCGCGTCGTTTACGGAGGCCGAGTTCGGAAAGGCCTTCGCTACGTCCGGTTCAAGCACCACGACGTTCGCACCTTCTTTCAGTATCCGCTTGTAATATTTCCCGCGTACAGCCTTAGAATAATCAAAGTTATATTCAGATCGCATATCGTCAGACTCATAGTGAAAGTTATGTTTCATGGCGTTTGCGTTCACGCGCCGTGGCTAGTCTAGCACTAATGATTCGGAGGCTGTTCCCGTGCTCCACGTGTACTACGATCAGTAAACGCTCACGCGAGGAATGACCGACGGTTATCAAACGGTGCTCGCCGACAGAATGATCCGGATCGTCAAAAGTTGCAGCAAGCGGGTTGTAAAAGACCGTAACCGCCTCGTCGAATGAAACGCGATGCCTTTTGAGGTTCTGTTCGGCTTTCGTCCGGTCCCATTCGAATTTCATCCGGTGATTTTACGCCAAAGATTTTCTCGACGTTTAACGCAGAGCTAAGCTGCGGCAATGGCGGCCGCCGCACCGGCAATGCCCGCAACACCGATGGCATCAGACAAGAAGCAATAAATTCAGCGCAGGGTCGAGAACGAATAACGCCGACCGGAATTGGTTGGCGTTATTTTTTCTTTAAGTCCTGGCTGCGATTGAACTGAAAAGCACAAATCACCCATCACCCATTAAGCACCCTTTTGAATCACGGGCTGACCTTTCTTCTCAAGGTCGGCGCCCCAAAAAGTGATGCTCTCGACCCTCAACGATTCATCCTCAGCGAGTTCTTTCCTTGCGAGAAGTAAGACTTCAAAGTAACTCTTTGCGCCCGGCTTGCCTTGAAGGGGCTTGCTCATTTCGGCCACTAGGTCCGCAGGCAGCCAAACGGCAGCGGCGAATGAAAGCTGGTTCACTCGGGTTCGCCGTTCTTTTGGAACAAGTTCGCCCGGTGGCACCGCTATCCACTCTGCGAAAAGTTCCGCGACGAGCTCAACTTTCTGTCTTTTGTCCAGTTCTCTCTTGTGCCGCTCAAGATGTTGGTCGTACTCGCGTTTTATCGATGAGGCAACACGTGCCTGTATCCAGGTCTTTGCGAGAAATGCGACGACAGATCCGCCAACGCCACCCGCGAGAACTGACAGAAGCCAATCAGGCATAAAAACTCCTTTCGCGGTCTAATGTGTAATAGATATCAAAATTGCCATCTATCATAAGTGGCTTCCAGAGGTTTTGTCGTCAACTACCTTGGGTTAGTTTGAACGGACTGCGCTCATTCAGTTCATCCACATATTCTTCGATGCCCTCTGCCTCCCGCTCCAGAAACTGCTCGACCGCCGCGGCAAATTGCGGATGGTCGAGCCAGTGCGCCGAGTATGTTTGCATCGGCAGCAAGCCGCGCGCGATTTTGTGCTCGCCCTGCGCGCCGCCTTCGAAGGTCGCAATACCGCGCGCGATGCAGAATTCGATGACCTGGTAATAGCAGGTCTCGAAGTGCAGCGCCGGATGATATTCGAGCGTTCCCCAATAGCGGCCGCATAGCCGGTGGCCGTTGTGGATGTTGAGCGACGCTGCAATCGGCCGGCCGTCATGCATGGCGACGATCAACAGGATATTTCCGGGCATGTCGCGACCGATGGTTTTGAAGAAATCGAGATTCAGGTACGGCGTCGAGCCGTGCCGCCGGTAAGTCCCGCAATAGCAGCGGTGAAAGAATTGCCATTGCAGGTCACTGATTGCGGCGCCCTCGATCCATTCGAAAGTGATGCCGGCGTCGCGCACGTGGCGGCGCTCCTGTTTTATTTTTTTGCGCTTGTCGTGGTTCATCGTCGCCAGGAATACGTCGAAGTCCGCATATTGATGGTTGTGCCAGTGAAACTGCACGCCGTGCCGCACCAGCATGTCCGCCGCGCGCATTTCCTCAACCTGTTCGCGCGGCGGGAACAGGCAATGCAGCGACGAGGCGCGGGTCTCGCGCAGCAACTTGAACGCGGCGTCGAGCAGCAGCCGGCAATGTTCGTGGGTGGCGGCGAGCAGGCGGCGGCCGGTGACCGGCGTGAACGGCACCGCATTCAAAAGCTTCGGATAATAGTCGAGGCCGTTGCGCTGATAGGCGTTGGCCCACGCCCAGTCGAACACGTACTCTCCGTACGAATGCGATTTCAGGTAAAGCGGCATCGCCGCCGCGAGTTTCTTGCCTTCGCGCAGCAGGACGTAGCACGGCTGCCAGCCGGTTGCCGCGTCCGCGCAGCCGGTCTCGTGCAATGCATTCAGAAATGCATGTGACAAAAACGGATCGTCGCCGGCCAGCCGGTCCCAGTCGGCGGCCGGGATGGCGGCGATGGAGTCGACGACGGTGGCGGTGGTTCGTGGTGATTTCACGGCGATGACGGATGCTATATCAGTTATATTAACGAAATGAAAATCGCTTTAGCACAAATTAATGCCGTGGTCGGTGATTTGGCCGGGAATGCCGCGCGGATTCTCGAGTTTGCCGAACGCGCGCGCGCGGAGGGCGCCGCATTGATGGTGACGCCGGAACTCGCGCTGTGTGGCTACCCGCCTGAGGATTTGTTGCTGCGCGAGGATTTTTACGCCGATTGCGCGGCGGCGCTGCAGCAACTCGCGGCGCAGACGCACGGTATCGCGATTCTGGTCGGCCATCCGCATCAAGTTGACGGCCGGCATTACAACGCGGCATCGCTGCTGCAGGACGGCCGCATCGCCGCGACTTATCACAAGCACGCGCTGCCGAACCATACGGTGTTCGACGAGCAGCGTTATTTCGACGCCGGCGATGAGCCGTGCGTGTTTGTGCTCGACGGGATCAAATTCGGCGTCAATATTTGCGAAGACGTGTGGGGGAAGAGCGGGCCGCAGGCCAATCCGGCCGTCGCCAGCGACGAGGGCATCGATCTGCGCGCCGGTTTGGAACAAGCCGCCGCCCCGCATGCCGCGCGCGAAGCCGGCGCCGAGGTACTGCTGGTGCTCAATGCTTCGCCCTATCATTTGCACAAACAGAGCTTGCGTCACGAGGTGATGCGTCGGCGCGCGGTCGAAAACGGCATGGCGCTGGTTTACGTCAATCTGGTCGGCGGGCAGGATGAGCTGGTATTCGACGGCGCATCGTTCGCGATCAACCGGCACGGCGAAGTCGTGCATCAGTTGCCGGCATGCCGGGAAGCACTCGGGTTGGTCACGCTCGAAAACGGCGAGCTGCAGCGCGGGGAAATCGCGCCGCCGCGCACGCTGGAGGCGGATGTTTATGAGGTGCTGTGTCTTGGCGCCCATGATTATGTTGCCAAAAACGGATTTCCCGGCGTGCTGGTCGGATTGTCGGGCGGCATCGATTCGGCATTGACGCTGGCGATCGCGGCGGATGCGCTGGGCGCGGACAAGGTGCGCGCGGTGATGATGCCGTCGCAGTACACCGCGCAGATGAGCCGCGAAGACGCGCAGGCGCAAGCGGAGACAATGAAAGTGCGTTTTTCGGAAATCCCGATCGAGCCGTTGTTCGACGCGTTTGTGGCGGCGCTGGCCGGCGAATTCAAAGGATTGCCGACCGATGTCACCGAAGAAAACCTGCAGGCGCGGATTCGCGGCACGCTGTTGATGGCGCTGTCGAACAAGTTCGGCTCGATGGTATTGACGACCGGCAACAAGAGCGAGATGAGCACCGGCTATGCGACGCTCTACGGCGACATGGCCGGCGGCTTCGCGGTGCTCAAGGACGTCAGCAAAACCCTGGTTTATCGCCTTGCCGCTTATCGCAATTCCATTGCGCCGGTGATTCCGCCGCGCGTGATTGCGCGCGCGCCGTCGGCTGAATTGCGCGCGAATCAGACCGATCAGGACAGTCTGCCGCCCTATGACGCGCTGGACGCAATCATGGAAGCTTATGTCGAGCAGGGGTTGAGTTCCGACGAAATCGAGCGCGATAGATTCAACCGCGGAGACATTGACCGCGTGCTGCGTTTGTTGCGGAATAGTGAATACAAGCGACGGCAGGCGCCGGTCGGCATCCGCATCACGCCGCGCGGCTTCGGCAAGGACTGGCGCTATCCGATTACCAACAAGTACCGCCACAGGTAAAGCGCCGGCTGGGGTTTATTTCGGACGCGCGCTATACTACTAGTATTGCCAATGGGGTAGGAAAATGAAAAAAATAGAAGCGATTTTCAAACCGTTCAAGCTCGATGACGTGCGCGACGCGCTGTCGGAAATCGGCGTCACCGGGCTGACCGTGACCGAAGTCAAGGGATTCGGCCGTCAAAAGGGCCACACCGAACTTTACCGCGGCGCCGAGTACGTGGTGGATTTTCTGCCCAAGATCAAAGTTGAGGTCGTGTTGCGTGACGATCTGCTCGACCGCGCGGTCGAGGCTATCATCAAAGCGGCGCGTACCGGCAAGATCGGCGACGGCAAGATTTTCGTGACCGGCGTTGACCGCGTGCTCCGAATCCGCACCGGCGAGACCGACGACGCGGCGATTTAACCTGATTCGGGAAAAGTTCCGCCCGCCGGGCGGATTTGCTCAAGCGCGTTTTCTCGATCCCGACTTCAGCAATACCACTGCCGCGCCGCTGCCGCCTTCGGTGGGGCGCGCCTGGCAAAAAGCCAGTACTTCATCGCGCTGCATCAGCCAGTTGGCGACCTTGAATTTTAGTACCGGCTCGCGGTTTTTCGAGCGCATCCCCTTGCCGTGAATGATGCGCACGCAGCGTACGTCGTTTTTCAGGCAATAATTCAAAAATTCGATCAGCAGCGGGCGCGCTTCGGCCGAAGTGCAGCCGTGCAGATCGAGCTCCTCCTGGATGACCCAGTGGCCACGCCGAAGTTTTCTGAGCGCTTGTTGTGAAATACCGTTGCGCACAAATGACAACTCCTCGCCGGTTTCGATGTCCGCGTTCCACGGGATGTGATCGCTCAAACTGTCGGCGAGCGCGGCCTGCTCATCGCGTAACCGCTGTACCGGGACCGGCTTGCGCCGCGGTCGCGGATGAACGACGCGGCCATGATCGTTCAGCGGCACGACGTTCGCCAGCGACTCGCGAAACAAACGGGCGTCGGTCGCGTTGATCGCTGGTTTGTCGGGTTGCTTTTTCATCTTACGCTGCCAGGGATTCAAGGTATTTCTGTGCGTCGAGCGCCGCCATACAGCCGCTGGCCGCGCTGGTCACGGCCTGGCGGTAGACATGGTCCTGCACGTCGCCGGCGGCGAACACGCCGGGAATGCTGGTCGCGGTGGCGGCGCCGTCATTGCCGCCGCGCGTGATGATGTAGCCGTTCTGCATTGCGAGCTGGCCGGCGAAAATTTCGGTGTTGGGGCGATGGCCGATCGCGATGAAGATACCTTGTAATGGCTTTTCGGTAACCGCGCCGGTCTTCACGTTTTTGACCTGCATGCCGGTCACGCCCGATTGGTCGCCGCGCACTTCGTCCAGCACGTGGTCCCACATTATCGCGACCTTGCCGGCCGCGACTTTTTCATTGAGCTTGTCGACGAGAATCGGTTCGGCGCGGAATTTGTCGCGCCGGTGCACGACGAATACGTGGCGCGCGATGTTCGACAGATACAATGCCTCCTCGACCGCGGTGTTGCCGCCGCCGACGACGGCGACGTCCTGGCCCTTGTAGAAAAAACCGTCGCAGGTCGCGCAACCCGACACGCCGCGTCCCATGTAGGCCTGCTCCGACGGCAGGCCGAGATACATCGCCGAGGCGCCGGTCGCGACGATCAACGCGTCGCACGTATAAGTGCCGTTGTCGCCGGTCAGCGCGATCGGTTTCTGGCCGAGTTGGGCGGTGTGGATATGGTCGAAGATGACTTCGGTATGGAAGCGTTGCGCGTGCTGCAGAAACCGTTCCATCAGTTCCGGCCCCTGTACTCCCATTGCGTCGGCCGGCCAGTTGTCGACGTCGGTGGTGGTCATCAATTGGCCGCCCTGGGCCAGGCCGGTGAGCAGCACCGGATGCAGGTTCGCGCGCGCCGCGTACACCGCTGCGGTATAGCCGGCGGGACCGGAGCCGAGGATCAGTAAACGGCAATGTCTGACATGGGAATCCATAAGATCGTATTAAATGGGGCGGGTTTTCCGGAAAAACAGCATTTTCGCAGCGCGCCGGTGGGTTGTCGAGTTGGGCAATCGCAAATATATTTTTTAATTCATTAAGATATAATGCAAACAGGATGGTTCGGCAAATGCGGCGGCGGACAATGCATTTTTTTAAACCAACGCTGATGCGGCACGACAGATTTTTCAATACCGGCAAACGCCGCGGCGCTTGATCCGGTATAAAAGCCGGCGGATCACAACAGGGGCGATTCTTCAAAAGCTTGCGGACGATTGCTGGAGTTAAGAACCGGTGAATCCACAGATTCTCAAAACCGTCCCGCTGTTTTCGTCGCTGTCCGACGAACAGCTTGCATTGCTGCAGCCGTACCTCCAACAGCGCGCTTACGCGCGCGGGGCTTTTATCCTGCGCGCCGGGGAGGAAACCGACGCGCTTTACATCATTCTGTCCGGCCGCGTCAAAATTCTGATTCCCGACGATCAGGGACGCGAAGTCATACTCGCGGTGCTGAGCGCCAACGAGTTCTTCGGAGAAATGGGGCTGCTTGACGACCAGCCGCGTTCGGCCAGCGTCGAAACGCTCGAAGCCTGCCAGATGCTGCGGTTATCGAAGGCCGGTTTCGTGGGTTGTCTCGAAAACAACTTCGGGCTGGCGATGCAGATTATCCGTGGTCTCGTCAGGCGCCTGCGCCACGCCGACCGCAAGATCGAAAGTCTCGCGCTGATCGATGTTTACGGGCGGGTTGCGCGCCTGCTGCTTGAGCAGGCCGAAGAAGTGGACGGGCAATTGGTCGTCAAACAGGCGCCTCCCAAGCAGGAAATGGCGCGCATGATCGGCGCCTCGCGCGAGATGGTGAGCCGGGTGATCAAGGATTTACAGCAACGCGGCTATATCCGGGCCGAGAAACGCAGGGTTTACCTGCTCGACAAAGTTTCGATGATCCGGCGGGCGTCAGGCGGTTAGCGGCCACTGTTTCATATGGTTAGCTGCCGTTTCCCGGTGCGCAGTGTGCGATATGACACAATTTTGACGCACGGCATCTTTTTATTCGTGATGCATTCCCTGTTGTAACTTAAAAGTTGGCCTATAATTAGCAATGCGATAGTGCGTCATGAATTGACAGGGAGAGTCGATGGCAAGAAGGCGCCAACGGGCTAAGGCACGAACCGGCCATAAAAAGAATCAGCGCTACCATCCGCTGCCGAAAGCACTGGCGTGCATGGTTGCGGCGTGTTTCGCCGCCGATGCCGCGCTGGCCAATCCGGTCGGTCCGACCGTCGTCAACGGCCAGGTCACTTTCAATAGCAATGGCCAGCAGCTGACGATCGCCAACACACCCGGCTCGATCATCAACTGGCAGGGCTTCTCGATCGGCGTTGGTGAACTGACCCGGTTCATCCAGCAGTCGGCATCGAGCGCGGTTTTGAATCGTGTTGTCGGCATTGATCCCTCGGTCATATTGGGCGCGTTGCAGTCGAACGGCCGGGTCTTCCTGATCAATCCCAATGGCATTCTGTTCGGTGCCGGCAGCCAGATCAACGTCGCCGGACTCGTCGCTTCGACGCTCAATCTGTCGGACGCAGATTTCCTTGCCGGAAAACTCAACTTTACCGCCACCACCGGTGCCGGCAGCGTCGTCAATCAGGGCGCGATTACCACCCCGGGCGGCGGCCAGGTTTATCTGATCGCACCCGATGTGCAGAACAGCGGTGTCATCACCAGCCCGCAGGGCGAAATCATCCTTGCCGCCGGCCATTCGGTCGAACTGGTCGATGCCGGCACGCCGAATCTGCAGGTCGAAGTCACTGCCTCCGACGAACAGGCGCTGAACCTCGGCCAGATCATCGCCGACAGCGGCAAGATCGGCATCTACGCTGGACTCATCAAGAACAGCGGCACCCTCCAGGCCAACGGTGTGGTGATCGGCCAGAACGGCGAAATTCTGCTGAAGGCCGTCAACACCACCACACTCGACAGCGGCAGCAAAATCACTGCGACCGGAGCGCAAGGCGGCACGGTCGAAGTGCTGGGCAACACCGTCGACGTCAAAAGTGGCGCGACGGTGGATGTGTCGGGACAGAACGGCGGCGGCACCATCCTGGTCGGCGGCGACGAGCACGGCGCCAATCCGGATGTACAGAATGCACAATTCACGACGGTTGAAAGCGGCGCCAGCCTGATTGCGGATGCGACCGGCAACGGCGACGGCGGCAAGGTCATCGTGTGGTCGGACGACACCACGAAATTCGACGGCTTCATCAGCGCGCGTGGCGGTCCCGATGGCGGCAACGGCGGTTTCGCTGAAGTATCGGGCGAGCAGGATCTGTATTTGACCGGCCATGCTGATCTGCGTGCGCCGCATGGACAGGCGGGAACACTGCTGCTCGATCCAGGCACGGTCACCATCATTGACGGTGCCGAAGGTGACTTGGCCAATACGTTCAGCGACAGCTATATCAATTTCCAGCTCGGATTCAGTGAACTGACTATCACCACGAGCAGCGGCACCACGGGTGCCCTCGATATCAATTTCAATTCGAACGTCAATATCAACTGGAGCAGCGGCACGACGCTCGAGTTCGACTCCGGCAACAACATCAATCACGCGGGCAGCATTACCTCGACCGACGGCGGAGAAGGCGCCGGCACGCTGATCCTGAACGCGGGCGGGGCACTGAATCTGGCCGGCACCATCAATTCGGCCGGCACCGTTGAACTGGCAAGCGGCACGGGGAATCTGACGCAAACCGCCGGCACGATCACGGCGCAGTACTTGAGCTTGAGCTCCAACAATCATGACGCCAGTCTGCCCGACGCCAACGCCGTGGGCACGCTGGCGGCACAGGTGGGCACCTTGAATTTTAATAACACGGGTCCGCTGACGATCGGCATCGTTGATGCCACCAACGGCGGGGTAGGTGACGTTACTCACTTCACCATGTATGGCGTTGATGTCAACAACGGATCAGCGACTATCACTACCACCGGCGCGTTGACCGTCAATCAGCAGGTGTCGGTCTATTCCAACGGCAGCAATGGCGAGTCGGCGAGCCTGACCTTGTCGGGTAATGGCATTCTGATCGATGGCTCCGAGGGTGGTTACATATATGTATACGGCGCCGATAACGATGGCAGCGGCAGCGGCGGCAATGCGACTGTTACGCTGAACGGCGGCGCCGGCGGCATAACGGTTACCAATGGCGGCTATTATGGATATGTCGAGGCGTATGGCGGCGACGGCGGTGAACCCGGCAACAGCGGCGGCAATGCTTTCCTGACTTTGAACGGCGCCAGCGTCAATTTCATGAATGGTGCGTATGCCGAAGTTGAGGGTGGCGACGGCTACTACTACGGAGGCGCGACCAATGGCGGCAGCGGCAACCTGACGGTGAACGCCGGCGCCGGCGGCATCAACCTCAATAACGGGTACCTCTACGCCTATGGCGGAGAGGGCAACAACGGTGGAACTGGTGGCGCGGCGAATATTCAATTGAACGCCAGCGGCGGATTGACCGTGAGCGGCGATGGTGAAATTTATGCGCGCGGCGGGTACGGCTACTATGCCGACGGCGGCGGCGCCACTGTCAATACCAGCGTCGGCACGCTGACATTGGGCGACGGTGGCGAAGGCAGTGGGACTATCTTTGCCTATGGCGGCTATAGTGATTACACCGGTAACGGCGGCGCGGCAACGATCAATCTCGGCAGCGGTGCCGGCGGCATCACGATCAATAATGGCTATATCGAAGCCAGCGGTGGTGAGGGCGCCTCGGGCAGCGGCGGAGCGGCGAGCATCGCGCTGAACACCAGCGGAGCTATCAGTATCCTTGAAAACGTCGATTATGCGATGCGCGCGTACGGCGGTTACGGCGACGGCGGCAATGGCGGCGACGCGACGATCATGATAGGCAATAGCACGCCGCCGAGCAGCATCACGATGACTACCATGGGCATCGAGGCGGACGGTGGCGAAGGCGTTAACGGCGGCAATGCGACAGTCTCGCTCGCCAGCAGCGGCGCGGTCAGCGTTCTGGGCGACAGCTATATCGCGTCGTTCGGCGGCGAAGGATATGACGGAAACGGCGGCGCTGCGACCACGACGTTGACCGGCGGCAGCATCACCCTCCAGAACATCGACGGGATTTATGCTAATGGCGGCGGTGATTCTGTCACAGGAGGCGCCGCGAGCGTTACCCTGAATGCCGGCGCAGGCGGGATCACCATCAACAATAGTACCGTTGAGGCGGATGGTGGCGAAAACAGCGGAACGGGTGGCGCGGCTACCATCTTCCTGAACACCAGCGGTGCCGTTGCCCTGAGCAATTCCGGCATCTATGCCTACGGCGGAGAAGGCAGTGCTGGCAATGGCGGCGATGCGACCGTGGCGATACTGGCAGGTGGCGGCATCAGCGATACCGCCAGCGAAGAGGCTTCCATTGAGGCTGACGGCGGCTACGCCTACGGCGGCAACGGCGGCAACGCCGGGCTTTATCTGCTCAGCACGAACGGCAATATTCTGATCGATGGCGACGATATCGACGCCTATGGCGGAGGAGCTTATGACTCAGGGTTCTTCGGCGGCAAGGCTTCTGCCGCTGTTGTCGCGTTCAAGGGTAATGTCACCATTCAGGATGACGGTTATCTCGAAGTGGAGGGCGGCTACGCCAGTGACTCAGGCAGCGGTGGTGCGGCAGTCGCGGCGCTGAATGCGGGCGGAGGCGTTCTGCTGCAGGGCGACAGTTATGTCGAAGCTTATGGAGGATATGACGGAAGCGAAGGCTACGCAAACGCCCAAGTCCTGATCGGATCGCCGTTGCTAAACGGGGCGGCATTTCCGTTGTTGAGCGGCGTCGTGCTGCCGACGCCGGCAGCGGTGACCTTCGATAATGATGCCGGCGCTTATGCCTATGGCACCAGTTCCCTGGCCTTCGTCAACACCACGGGCGATCTCGGTGTCACCAACGGCTCGTACGTGGAGGCCTATTCTCCGCTGGCGAACGACGGTACTGTGTTTATCGATGCCCATAACGTGAATGTCAGGGGCGGGTCCGGCGACTTTACGGGTTCTGAGATTTACGCAGGCAGCGAGATCGATATGATTGTCGAAGGCGGCGGCACTGTGCATATCGACGCCGGCGGCGGCGAAGGGTCATCCGCACAGATCGCGGTGGGTTCCCCGGATACCATTCATATCCATTTCTTCGGCCCGCTCACCAGCGGCGGCTATTTCGTCAACGGCACGCAAGGCACCATCTACGACGCGGCCACCGACAGCGGTTTCGTGGTCAACGGTGTGGCCGCGATATTAAACAACAACCTGTTTATCGATTACACCAACCCATCATCTTCATCTACACCAGGATTGCCGCCGGATGTGACGGCTGCGCTGAATTACATTATTTCCGAGATCAATCAAAATAACGGGAACACCGGCGGCAATAATGAAGGAGAGAGCGACGATGACAAGAAAAAGAAAAGTTGCAGTTAGCTGGTTCACAAGACACCGGTTTTAATAAGGCATTGCGGTAATACGCGGCAACGGGTTGAAAGAAAAGGGTAACAACGTGCGAATGACCTTTATCAACAGTTTGGCGATGGTGTTGCTTGGATTCTTTGCAAGCGGCGCTGTTGCGCAGCTTCATGCAGAAGATATGCCAGCGATCGCAAAGGCCGGCCAGGTTCAGCACTTGAGCGGGACTTTGTCGGTACAACGCCCTGATGGCACTGTGCGCATCCTCTCGCAAAAATCGGAAGTCCATGCCGGCGATACACTTACTACCCAGCAAGACAGCTATGCGCAACTGGCGTTCCCCGATGGCAGTTCGATGACGATGCGTCCCAACTCGAAAATGAAAATCGAGGGTTACAAGTTTTCGCAGGAAAAGCCCGGTGAAGACAACGCATTTTTCCGTTTGCTCAAGGGCGGACTGCGCACGGTGACCGGCCTGATCGGCAAGCGCGGCAACCAGGATGCCTATAAAATCGGCACTACTACCGCGACGATCGGGATTCGCGGCTCCTCCGGTGATACCCTTGACTGCACGGCAGGCTGTGATGGCGTGGTCACAGACGGCGACAAGCTGCCGCACGGCGTCTATCACACCACCTATACCGGCAGCTATATTCTGCAGAACGACGCCGGCTCGCAGATCATCGGCGAAGGCCAGTTCGGTTTCGTCAAGGACAGCAATACTGCGCCGCAGCTTCTGCCCGGCGATCCCGGTCTTCATCTGAACGATTTGCCGTTCGTGCTGGGCGTGGGGGGGGCTCACAGTGGCCAGGGCGACTGCGTAGTACGCTGATCTCCAAACGCGTTCACCAGAATCAGGTAAACCCCGCCGTCGGCGGGGTTTTATTTTGCTGCCCCCGCTGGCGTCTGCTCAAGCAGTTTCTCCGTTTACCTGCTTAAGGCATTGTTTTCGGAAACGGTGTTGACGGCGATATAATTCGACGTATGCCGTCATTCAGCGATAAAGCAGGCGCCGCGCACTCCAGATCGCTGCCGCCTAGAGTCTCCGCACTGTTGCGCGAATCGCGCTGGCTTGTGTTATTTGCGCTGGCGCTGTATCTGACGCTGGCGCTGTTTACCTATAACAAGGCCGACCCCGGCTGGTCGCACAGCGCAAATTACGAGTCGATCCACAATGCCGGCGGGCGGGGCGGCGCATGGCTGGCCGACATTTTGCTGTATATGTTCGGCATCTCGGCCTGGTGGTGGGTAGTGTTGTGCGTGGTCGCGGTGCGCTGGAGCTTCCGCCGCATCGAGCAGGTGGCCCCCGCCGATCGCCGTTCGCTCCTGATCGCCGGCGCCGGTTTTGCGATTCTGTTGTGCGCGAGTTCGGGTTTTGAGGCGCTGCGACTTTACACCCTGAAAGCCGCGTTACCGCTGGCACCCGGCGGCATGCTCGGCGCAGCCGTCGGCGGTCTGCTGGCGACCGGCGCGGGTTTTACCGGCGCGACCCTGATCCTGCTCATCCTGATTGCGATCGGGCTGTCGTTGTTTACCGGCGTTTCCTGGCTTGCATTTATCGAGGGACTGGGCAGCGCGATCGACGGCGCCTATGTATTTTTAAGACAGCGCCGGGACGAGTGGCAGGACCGCCGCGCTGGTGCGGCGGCGACCGTTGAGCGCGAGGAGGTGGTCGGAGAAAGCAAGAAGATCCTCGAGATTCACGAGCCGATCCGCATCGAGCCGCCCAAACTCGAAATTCCGAAATCGCCGCGCGTCGAACGCGAAAAGCAGGTGCCGTTATTCGAAAACCTGCCGGATTCCCCGTTGCCGCCGCTCCATCTGCTCGACCAGGTCGAAAACCGCGTCGAGTTGATCAGCAACGAAACGCTCGAGTTCACCTCGCGCCTGATCGAGAAAAAACTGCTCGATTTCGGCGTCGAAGTGAAAGTCGTCGCCGCCTATCCGGGGCCGGTGATCACGCGCTATGAAATCGAGCCGGCGGTCGGCGTCAAAGGCAGCCAGATCATCAACCTCGCGCGCGATCTCGCGCGCGCACTGTCGGTGGTCAGCATCCGCGTGGTCGAAACCATTCCCGGCAAGAGCTGCATGGGGCTCGAAATCCCGAACCCCGAGCGCCAGACCGTACAGTTGACGGAAATCCTCAGTTCGCAGGTCTATGCCGACATGGGTTCGCCACTGGCGCTCGCGCTCGGCAAGGACATCTCCGGCAATCCAGTGGTCGCCGATCTCGCCAGAATGCCGCATCTTCTCGTCGCGGGCACCACCGGCTCCGGAAAATCGGTCGCGATCAACGCGATGATCCTGAGCCTGATCTACAAATCGCCGCCCGCGCAATGCCGCCTGATCCTGGTCGATCCCAAGATGCTCGAGCTGTCGGTCTATGAAGGCATTCCGCATCTGCTGGCGCCGGTGGTCACCGATATGCGGCAGGCCGCGAATGCGCTCAACTGGTGCGTTGCCGAGATGGACCGCCGCTACAAGCTGATGTCGGCGTTGGGCGTGCGCAACATGGCCGGCTTCAACCAGAAAGTGCGCGACGCGATCAAGAACGGCAAGCCGATTCCGAATCCACTGACTGCGCCGGGCAGCCTGGAGCCGCCGGAGCCGCTGCACGAGATGGCATTGATCGTCGTGATCATCGACGAACTCGCCGACCTGATGATGGTGGTCGGCAAGAAAGTCGAGGAATTGATCGCGCGCCTCGCGCAGAAGGCGCGCGCGGCGGGCATTCATCTGATACTGGCGACGCAGCGTCCGTCGGTGGACGTGATCACCGGCCTGATCAAGGCCAATATTCCCTCGCGCATCGCGTTCCAGGTTTCGGCGCGCGTCGATTCGCGCACGATACTCGACCAGATGGGCGCCGAGGCGCTGCTCGGGCAGGGCGACATGCTGTATCTGCCGCCCGGCGGGGGACTGCCACAGCGCGTGCATGGTGCGTTCGTTGCCGATCATGAAGTGCACAAGGTGGTCGGCTATCTGAAGAACCTCGCGCCGCCGCAATATGTCGAAGGATTGCTCGAGGAGCCGGCGGCGGATGGCGGCGCGGAATCCGGACTGTCGGACGGCGCCGGCGGCGAGGCTGATCCGCTCTACGATCAGGCGGTTGCGATCGTGCTCAAAACGCGCCGCGCCTCGATCTCGCTGGTGCAGCGCCATTTGCGTATCGGCTACAACCGCGCCGCACGGCTGATCGAGCAGATGGAACGCGCCGGCATGGTGTCGGCGATGCAATCGAACGGCAACCGCGAAGTGTTGGTGCCGGCTTCCGTGATTGAGGAATGAAGAACTTTTATTCTCATTGTTGCGCATTGACTGTCGCCGGCCTTCTGGCATGCGGTTCCGCGGGTGCGGCCAGCATCGAAACGCTGAAATCGTTCTTGCAGCAGACATCTTCCGGCCGCGCGCGCTTCGCGCAGATTGTCGTTGACAAGAACATGAAGCAATTGCAGCAGATGACCGGCATCATGGAATTCGCGCGCCCCGGAAAATTCCGCTGGGAATACGACAAACCGTACGAGCAAACCATCGTCGGTGACGGCAGCAAACTGTGGATTTACGACAAGGATCTGAATCAGGTCACCGTGCGCAGGCTCGATCAGGCGCTCGGCAGCAGTCCGGCTGCGCTGCTTTCCGGCAGCAACGAGATCGAGAAGAGCTATGACCTGACCAGTCTCGGCAACCAGGAAGGGCTGGACTGGATCGAAGCGGTGCCGAAAGCGAAGGAGAACGCTTTCGAGCGCGTACGGCTCGGCTTCGGCGCACAGGGACTGGCAGCGATGGAGCTGCACGACCAATTCGGCCAGACCACCGTCATCAAATTCACCACGCTTGAACGCAACCCGGAATTTTCTCCGGGCACCTTCAGATTCGTGCCGCCCAAGGGCGCGGACATCATCAGTGAATGATCTGTTCAAGCAGCGCGATCCCGCCGCGCCGCTGGCCGAGACGCTGCGGCCGCAGCGTCTCGACGACGTCGTAGGCCAGGCGCACCTGCTCGGCCTGGGCAAACCGCTGCGGCTCGCGTTCGAGTCGGGCAAGCCGCATTCGATGATACTGTGGGGGCCGCCCGGCACCGGCAAGACCACGCTGGCGCGGTTGATGGCGCATACCTTCGATGCCGAGTTCATCCCGATTTCGGCGGTGTTCGCAGGCGTCAAGGACATCCGCGACGCGGTGCAGCGCGCCGAATTCACGCTGCAGCAGTCGGGGCGGCACACCATTCTGTTCGTGGACGAAGTGCACCGTTTCAACAAGGCGCAGCAGGATGCGTTTCTGCCGTATGTCGAGCGCGGCATCGTGACCTTCATCGGCGCAACCACCGAGAACCCGTCGTTCGAGGTCAACAGCGCGTTGCTGTCGCGCGCGACCGTTTACGTGCTGCAGGATTTGTCTCCCGACGAGCTTGGCATTCTGTTCGATCGCGCGGTCGCACGGGCGCTGCCCGGCGTCGAATTCGATGAGCAATCGCGCGCCCGGCTGATCGGCTTTGCCGACGGCGATGCGCGGCGGTTGCTCAATGCGCTGGAAATCATGGCGACCGCGGCGCAGACCGCGGGCGTCAGCCGCATCGACGGTGCGTTTGTCGACAAAACGCTCGCACAGAACCTGCGCCGCTTCGACAAGGGTGGCGAGCAGTTTTACGATCAAATTTCAGCGCTGCACAAGGCAGTACGCGGTTCCGACCCCGACGCTTCTCTCTACTGGCTGGTGCGCATGCTCGACGGCGGCGCCGATCCGCTTTATCTCGCGCGGCGCATCGCGCGCATGGCGACCGAAGATGTCGGGATGGCCGACCCGCGCGCGCTGACGCTCGCGCTCAGCGCGTGGGAGGCCTATGAGCGCATGGGATCTCCCGAAGGCGAACTCGCGCTGGCGCAGGCGGTGATTTACATGGCGTGTGCGCCGAAATCGAACGCGGTCTACGTCGCTTATAATACGGCGCGCGCGTTCGTCGCCGCGGACGGCACGCGGCCGGTGCCGCTGCACATCCGAAACGCGCCGACCAAGTTGATGAAGGACCTCGGCTACGGCAAGGACTACCGCTACGCGCACCACGAGGACGAGGCGTACGCGGCCGGCGAAAATTATTTCCCGGAGGGCATGCCGGAAGTGAAATGGTACCAGCCGACCGACCGCGGACTCGAAGCGAAAATCAGGGAAAGACTCGAACATTTGCGCAGTCTTGACAAGACTGCCGGCAAAACAAGAAAAAACCAAAAATGATTGATATTCAATTGCTGCGCAAGGACGTCCAGGAAGTTCGGCAGCAACTCGCCGCGCGCGGCTACGAATTTCCGGTACAGGATTTTCAGGAATTGGAGGGCGTGCGCAAAACCATCCAGAAACGCACCGAGGACCTGCAGGCCAGGCGCAACGCCCTGTCCAGGCAGATTGGCGTATTGAAAGGCAAGGGCGAGGACGCATCGGCGGTAATGGTTGAAGTGGCCGAGATTCCGCAGCGCCTCAAGGAAGCGGAAGCCGAACTCGAAAAGATTCAAGGCAGGTTGGACGAACTGCTGCTGGGAATTCCGAATTTGCCGCACGAGTCGGTGCCGGCCGGCACCTCATCCGATGACAATCGTGAAATTTGCAAAGAGGGTATGCCGCGCGAACTCGGCTTTACGGCCAAGGACCACGTCGATGTCGGCGTGCCGCTTGGTTTGGATTTCGAGACTGCGAGCAAACTGTCCGGCGCGCGTTTCGTATTGATGCGTGGCCAAATCGCGCGTCTGCACCGCGCGCTTGCCCAGTTCATGCTCGATGTGCAGACGAGCGAACATGGATATACCGAATGCTATACACCTTATATCGTCACTGCCGATGCGCTCAGGGGTACCGGGCAACTACCAAAATTCGGGACTGATTTATTCGCCGTAAAGAAGGGCGGACAGGAAGGCGGGAACGAAGCACTTTATCTGATCCCGACTTCCGAAGTATCGCTGACTAATATCGTGCGCGAGGCCATTCTTGATATCGAATCATTGCCGATAAAACTGACCGCGCATACACCATGCTTTCGCTCCGAGGCCGGCAGCTACGGCAAAGACACGCGCGGCATGATCCGCCAGCACCAGTTCGACAAGGTCGAAATCGTGCAGATCGTCCACCCGGAGAAATCGTATCAGGCGCTTGAAGAAATGGTGGAACACGCCGCAGCCATCCTCGATAAACTCGGATTGTCGTACCGTGTGATGCTGCTGTGTGCCGGCGATATGGGGTTCGCCGCCGCCAAGACTTACGATCTCGAAGTCTGGCTGTCTTCGCAGAACGCGTACCGCGAAATTTCCTCAATTTCAAACTGCGAGGCGTTTCAGGCGCGGCGCATGCAGGCGCGTTTTCGCAATCAACAAGGCAAGACTGAATTTGTGCATACATTAAACGGTTCCGGCCTCGCGGTCGGCCGCACGCTGGTCGCGGTGCTGGAAAATTATCAAAATGCCGACGGCAGCGTTACGGTACCGAAGGCGCTGCGTCCCTATATGGGCGGGCTTGCCGAACTGCGCCCCGACTGATTATCGCGGGCGCTTTCTGCTAGAATCCGCGCCTTCCGGAGAGGTGGCAGAGTGGTTGAATGTATCGGTCTCGACAACGAAGTTGCAGCGCAGGCTAACTTGCGCAGCAAGTTAAGCCCGGCAGGGCGGCCGTAGCTAAAACCGGGGACTGGTTTTCCGCATCAGCAGTAGCGTCATCGCATTACCACGGAGAGGTGGCAGAGTGGTTGAATGTACCGGTCTCGAAAACCGGCATGCCCGCAAGGGCATCGTGGGTTCGAATCCCACCCTCTCCGCCAGTCAAGTCCCCAAGCCACTGAAAGCTTTAGCCTTAGCTGCAAGGCTTTATCCGTACCCATATCTCTACCCATATTCGCGCAGGAACATGTTTGGGAAGCTATCGGGCTGGGTTCCTATCGCATTGGGTGCGTATCATCGCCATCGCGTTGAATTCGCCTCGAGGTTCCAGTTGAGGTTAAATTGAGATTCAGGTTGAGGATTTTATTGAGGCAAACACTAGAGGAATCAACCTGCCGATGGATGGCAATCGAATGGTCAGGATAAGGCCCGTCATAAGGACAACTAAAGGGAAGAATATGGCCTAGGTAAGGGTACCTAGAAGATTGTGGAATGCCTGCTTTCGACTGCGGTTTCAACCGGTCGATGCAACACCCTAGAATCGGCATAAGCCGAAGGAGTGTTGCAAATGAAACATTGGACACGGATTCATTATACGGAAAGTC
>Ga0335085_10000683_pt1 | contig 88788 bp, 76 predicted proteins | sample Lox_Sample_45_FD_206712 | JGI IMG/M metagenome (GOLD analysis project Ga0335085, IMG submission 206712) | Soil microbial communities from Loxahatchee National Wildlife Refuge, Florida, United States - Lox_Sample_4.5 | ecosystem: Environmental > Terrestrial > Soil > Wetlands | place: USA... | reverse complement strand
CAGCAAAACTGGATGTAGCAGGCAATATCAAAATTGCCGACGGCACACAGGGCGATGGTAAATTTTTAAAATCAGATGCCAACGGATTGGCTTCATGGAGCGATTTTTCTTTTACCGATGTTTTAGTTAGCATTCCGACTCCGGATTTTTCATGCCTTAATGTTGCAGGTTCAGTAGCTACAGGAAGCGGTCCTAATTCAGTAGCCGTCTCCGGAAATTATGCTTATGTAGTGAATCAATATAGCAATACCATGCAGGTGATAGATATAAGCAATCCGGCTTCACCAGCAGCAATGGGTTCGGTAGCTACAGGAGCAAATCCCTTTTCAGTAGCTGTCTCCGGAAATTATGCTTATCTAGTAAACTATAATAGCAATACCATGCAGGTGCTCGATATAAGCAATCCGGCTTCACCAGCAGTAGTGGGTTCGGTAGCAACAGAAGCAAATCCTCATTCAGTAGCCGTCTCTGGAAATTATGCTTATGTAGTGAACCAAAGTAGCAATACCATGCAGGTGATAGATATAAGTAATCCATCTTCACCGACAGTAGTGGGTTCAGTAGCTACAGGAGCCGGTCCTTCTTCGGTAGCTGTCTTCGTAAATTATGCTTATGTAGTAAACGTTATTAGCAATACCATGCAGGTGATTGATATAAGCAATCCATCTTCACCGACAGTAGTGGGTTCAGTAGGTACAGGCTATCAGTCTATTTCAGTAGCCGTCTCTGGAACCTATGCTTATGTAGTAAGCTATTCCAATACAATGCAGGTGATAGATATAAACAATCCATCTTCACCAACAGTTGTAGGTTCAGTAGCTACAGGATCATTTCCTATTTCAGTAGCCGTCTCTGGAAATTATGCTTATGTAGTAAACTATTTTAGCAGTTCAATGCAGGTGATAAATATAAGTAATCCGGCTTCACCAGCAGTAGCGGGTTCGGTAGCTACAGGAGGCGGTCCTTCTTCAGTAGCTGTCTCTGGAAATTATGCTTATGAAGCAAACTTAGGCAGTACAATGCAGGTGATACAACTGTCTTGTTCTACCGGAGTAACGTATAATCCTCTCTCCGGCACAACTCAAACCATACCGCAATTGTGGGCCGCCAATGGAAATGATATTCATAACCTAAACACCGGGAAAATCGGCATCGGCACTACCAATCCCGGAGGTCAGTTTGAATTGAGTCTCGACCAGGGCCGCAAACCTTCCACCAGCACATGGACCATCACCTCCGATGAACGGCTGAAAAATATTGACGGTGATTACACCAAAGGGCTGAAAGAGATTCTGCAGCTTCACCCCATCGAGTATCACTATAAGAATGTCGGTGACAAAACATTTGATCCGCAGGTGCTCGCCACACAGAACGTGGGGTTCACAGCACAGGAGGTACAGAAAATATTTCCTGAAGCCGTGGGAACAGACGATGACGGCTACCTGAACTTCAACATGCACTCGATATTGGTGGCGGAGATCAATGCTTTCAAAGATCTCAACTCGAAAGTGGATTCGCTGAAGCAAAATACTTCGACCGTTTCAAATGATTCTCTCGTGAAAGCACTGCAGCAGCAGGTGAACGATGAGCAGAAACTCGTGAGCGATCAGCAGCAGCAGATCACTGACCTCAGCAGCAAGCTCGATGATGTGCTGAATCAATTGAGCGTAGTGGAAAGCTCGATGGCGCAATGCTGCACGGTTTATCAGAATGCCACCGGCAGCAGGAATGAGGATGCACCGAAGCTTGAGCAGAATGTTCCCAACCCGTTCATGCAAACGTGCTACATCAAGTTCTATATTCCTTCTTCAGCTAAATCAGCCATGCTCATGATTTCTGATTTGAATGGAATTGTAGTGAAGCAATTCAATGATCTGCAGACCGGATACGGAACGGTGAACATTGATTACAGCAACATGTCTTCAGGCACGTATCAATATTCACTCATCATTGACGGAAAGAAGTTCGACACGAAGCAGATGATCCTGACGAAGTAACAACAACGCTTACTTTTTACGAGAGCGTTCCGGTATCGGGGCGCTCTCTTTTTATTTCATTGCTATGAATCAGCAGGTGTGTCATTTAATTTTTCGGTGAGTTATTCTCGCATCAAATTGAAACAGTTCCACCTTCTTCAATTTTATTTTTTTGAAATCCCGATGTCGCGGATTCACCAGGTAGTTGAACTCCTGGGGAATGATTGCTGACGGAACTTTCATGACGGCGCGCTCATTTCTTCTCAGCCATTCATCGCCAAGCCGCTGAGTGATGAAATAATTTTCCGCAGCTTGCCAATTGTCCGGCAACTTTTTCGTATCAAAAATTTCCATTCTAATCGAGAATGGAATTTCAATCACCATCGTTCTGAACATTTCAGACAGCCCTTCGCCGCTCCGGTGAACAATATTCTCAAGACAAGCAAGCGCTCTTGTACCTGAAGTGTAAATGCAATAATTACCTGCCGAATTCCAGCGGGCTTCATTCCCGGAAGCTTCCAGTTTCTTCGACCTTCGCAAATGAACTATGCGATAAACTTCCATGAACGTTAAGCAAGATCACCCCATTCGATGCGCTTCAGTTCATCCATGATTAAATCGATGCCTGTGGAAGTATTCATCAACTTAACGGGAATACGATTGCCCAAACCAAAGGCAGGTTTATCGAGCCAGCGGTGAAAGGCCTTATCATTGCCGAATAACTCAGTTCCTTTTTTGTGCAATGCTTTCAACTTAAGCACCTGCTCGCTTTGCGCCGGATTCAGCTTTTGCCTTGAATCGCGATAGCGCATCAGCGATTTAAGAGAAATATGAAACATAGAAGCGAGTTGTTCTTTGGTTAAATGAAAAAGCGTGGTGAGATCGAAGAAGGTTGAAGCATAAACGCCGGCAGCCGCTTCCTCCACCATAGAGAGCTTTTCTTCTGCGGAAGGATAGGGCTTCGCTCTTATCTTTTTAACGGATTTTGTTTTTCGGTCTTCCATATTGCCAAAGATAAGACATTTGTCCTGAAACATAAGACAAATGTCCAATTGTTTTTCAGACTTATTGCCGGTTTTTTTTCCAACAGCTATCAATGTGGTCATCCACCATGCCTACTGCCTGCATGAAAGCGTAGCAAATGGTTGAGCCGCGGAATTTGAATCCGTGCTTACCCATGTCAGCGCTCATATCATCACTGATTTTTGTTTTCGGAGGAATCTCACTCATGGATCTGTAATGATTAATGATTGGCTTTCCTCCGACGAAACTCCAAACGTATTTGTCGAATGATCCGAACTCTTTCTGAATTTTTAGAAAGCATTTTGCATTGTTGATGGCGGCTTCAATCTTCAATCGGTTGCGGATGATGCCGGCATCATTCAATAGTTGCTTCTTTTTCTTTGCATCAAACCTGGCTACTTTCTTCGGGTCAAACCCTGCAAACGCTTTTCTGAAATTTTCTCTCTTGCGCAAAATCGTCAGCCAACTCAATCCCGCCTGAAAACTTTCAAGAATCAGAAATTCAAAAAGCTTATTGTCGTCATGGACAGGTCTTCCCCATTCTTCATCGTGATATTTGATATAGAGTTCATCTCCACTCTTCGTGGCCCATCCGCAGCGGATTTTTTCTTTCATGTTACAATCCGTATTTGTCAATGAGATAAATCAGCGATGCCATTGCAGCAGCGCCTAATTCGAGCTCACGCTTGTTTACATTTTCAATCACATCAGTCGATGCATGATGATAATTGAAGTAGCGCTGCGAATCGGGGGACAAGCCACAGAGCACTTTGCATTCATCTTTCAAATGTTCGATGTCAGAGCCGCCGCCACCTTTGTCGAATTCATGAATGTGATACGGTTCGAAGAGTGGCTTCCACGATTGAATTTTTCGAATCGCGAGTGAATCACCGGTGAACCCGAATCCCTGCGGGGAAAATCCGCCGGCATCCGATTCAAGCGCGAACAAATGCCGCTCCCCTTTTCTCTTCGCTTCTTCGGCATACTTCGCCCCGCCTTTGCTGCCGTTTTCTTCATTCATGAAAAGCACGCAACGGATGGTGTTGTTCGGTTTGATTCCAAGATTTTTGAAGATGCGCAGCACTTCAATTGACTGCACACAGCCCGCACCGTCGTCCTGCGCACCCTTTCCTGTCTCCCATGAATCGAGATGACCGCCAACGGTGATGAATTGATTCGGAGATTTTTTCCCGCGCAATTCGCCGATCACGTTGTAAGAAAGAACGCTGTCAGGTTTCATCTCGCAGGTTTGGCGGAAATAAAATTTAGTGTCAGGATTGTTTCTGATCATCTCATCCAGTTTATCCGCGCCCATAAGACTCACGGCGCAGCAGGGAATTTTCGGAAATGAATCGTTGTAACCCATGGCGCCGGTGTGAGGAACATCATCATAGTTGGAAGTCATCGAGCGAACCACCGTTGCGATCGCGCCGTACTTTGCCGCACGCGAAGGACCCGCCCAGCGATATCCCACCGCATCGCCATAAGCACGGAACTGATCAATAAATTTTTCATTGAAAGGATAATTGTAGAACACAATTTTTCCTTTGATATTTTTTTCACCGAGCGAATCGAGCTGCTTGAAATTTTTTACTTCAATCACCTGCGCCTCTATTCCCTTCGTTCCGGTGCCGGTTGAATTTCCAAGCGCACAGATGGTGAGATTAGTTTTCTTTCCTTTCGCTTCTGCATAAGCAATTTCTTTATCACCGCGCACCCAGTGGGGAACATAGCACGGCTGCAGCCACACGCTGTCAAACATGTTTTCATTCAAAACCTTTTTCATGAATTCAACTGCCTGAGCTGCCTGCGGGGAACCGGCTAATCGTCCGCCGATTTGTGTTGTGAGATCCGTGAGCGTTTGATAGCATTGGGAATTGGTGAGCGCCTGATCAAAGATTTTTCTGATCATGACTGAATCGCTGTTCTGAGAAAATGAAATTTTGCACAAGAGGATTGCGAGCATGAAGAGGAAATATCTGCGCATTGGAGAAAATTTATTCGATGTAAATGTAAAAATGCGAAATGAGTCGACTTTATTTAAGCCCGAGTTCCTTTTTCTGTTTCTCATCAATTTCGCCGGGTGCATCGAGCATCATGTCTCTTCCCATGTTGTTTTTCGGAAAGGCGATGAAGTCACGGATGCCTTCCTGGTTCGAAATCGTCATCGAGCAAAACCGATCGAAGCCGAAGGCGATTCCGCCATGCGGAGGAGTGCCGTATTCAAAAGCATTTAAGATGAAACCGAATTTTCTTTCGTATTGCTCCTTTGTAAAGCCAAGAGTGGCGAACATTCGCTCCTGATCTTTGCGATTGAAGATGCGAATGGATCCGCCGCCGATTTCAACGCCGTTGATCACAACATCATAAGCGTTCGCTTTCACTTTTCCGGGATCGGTATCGAGCAATGCATCGTCTTCTTTTCTCCACGAAGTGAACGGATGATGCATGGCATTCCAGCGTTTCTCTTCTTCATCCCATTCGAGCAACGGGAAATCCAAAACCCAAAGCGGCTTGTAGTCTTCTGTCTTACGAAGACCCAATCGATCTCCCATTTCGAGCCGCAATGCACTCAATGCTTTTCTTGTTCGTGCAACTTCTCCTGCGAGAATCAATATCAGATCACCTGACTGCGCAGAAAATTTTTCTGCAATTTTTTTCAAATCATCCTGCGAAAAGAATTTGTCAATCGAAGATTTGAATGAACCGTCAGCGTTGCACTTGATGTAAACCAAACCCTGTGCGCCGAGTTGCGGGCGCTTAACGAATTCAGTGAGTTCATCGAGTTGCTTGCGGGAATATTCGCTACAACCTTTCGCGCAAATCCCAATCACACATTCTGCATCATCAAAGACTTTGAAGCCAGGTGGAAAATTCGTTTCACTATTCTTCCTCACCCCCGGCCCCTCTCCTGAGGAGAGGGGAGTCTGCGCACCCTTCAGGTAAACGAATTTCATCTCAAACCGAATGTCCGGCTTGTCATTTCCATACCACATCATCGCATCGTCATAACTCATGCGCGGAAAATCCGGCAATTCAATTCCTCTCACTTTTTTGAAAACGAATTTCACCATGCCTTCAAACATCTTCAGCACATCTTCACGCTGCACGAAGGCCATCTCGCAATCAATCTGCGTAAACTCCGGCTGCCGATCGGCGCGCAAATCTTCATCGCGGAAACAACGAACAATTTGATAGTAGCGATCAAATCCGCTCACCATCAAAAGCTGCTTGAATGTTTGCGGTGACTGCGGCAATGCATAAAATTGTCCGGGATTCATTCTTGAAGGCACAACGAAATCTCTCGCTCCTTCCGGCGTTGATTTGATGAGATGCGGCGTTTCAACATCCACAAATCCTTGTCCGTCCAAATATTCGCGAACAGCACGCGCCACCTGATGACGGTGCAATAAATTTTGCTGCAACGGTTTTCTCCGCAGATCGAGATAACGAAATTTCATTCGCAAATCTTCGCCACCGTCCGTTTCATCTTCGATGGTGAAAGGAGGAACGACTGAAGAATTCAGCACGATGAATTCATCAATGAGTATTTCAATCTCGCCCGTCGGGAGCTCCTTATTTTTGTTTGAGCGTTCTACACAAGTTCCTTTCGCCTGGATTACGAATTCACGTCCAAGCTGCGCTGATGCTTCAGTAGCAAGAGCATTATGCCGTGGATTGAACACAAGCTGTACGATTCCATAACGGTCGCGAAGATCAATGAAGTTCATCCCTCCGAAATTGCGAATGCGCTGCACCCAACCGGCCAGCGTCACTTTTTTTCCGGCATCAGAAATTCTTAATTCACCGCAAGTATGAGTTCGATACATGAAAATGTTGCTACTGCAAAAGCGCTCAAAAGTAGTTTTTTCATGGGGGCGGAAGAAATCATCATCCACGTTTATAGGAAGAGCTATTTTTGAGCAGTCATGAAATATGTTCTATCGGTTTTATTACTGACCATAGCGGCTTCAGCTCTAAAAGCGCAGCCATTCCTTCCGCCCCAGGGAAAAATTTATAACGACTCAATTATTCCGCGCATTGACATCTTTATGGATCCCGATTCGTTGCAGATCATGTACAACGACCTTTACACAGAGAGGGAATACACGGCGACATTTATTTGGAATGATGGAATCACAATCGACACAATAGACAATATCGGCATTCGCATTCGTGGAAATACTTCTCAAACTTCAGCAAAGAAATCTTTCAAGATTGATTTCAATCAGTTTGTTCCCGGAAGAAAATTTTATGGGTTTGAAAAACTTCATCTCAATGGAGAGCATAATGATCCCAGTGTCACGCGATCAAAACTTTATTGGGATATATATAAAAGCATCGGCGTTCCCGGCCCTCGCGCGAATCACGTGGATGTTTACATCAATGGAAATTACTTCGGACTCTATGTCAATGTGGAGGTGATCGACGAAAATTTCGCGAAGAGCCGTTTCGGAAATAATAATGGTAACCTCTATAAATGTTTGTGGCCGGCTGATTTGAATTACATCAGCAGCAATCCTGACGATTACAAGTTCATGTCAGGTGATCGCCGCGCTTATGAGCTGGAGACAAATACCGATGCCGATGACTACACTGACCTGGCGAATTTCATTTCCATGCTCGAGTTCACGAGCGATGCAGACCTTCCGAATGAATTGGAAAAACAATTTGACGTGAATTCATTTCTGAGAACATATGCAGTGGATGTCGCCACAGGCAATTGGGATGATTACTTCTATAATCAAAACAATTACTATCTCTATCACAATACGGAAACCGGAAAGTTTGAATTCGTCACCTACGATACTGACAACACATTCGGCATCGACTGGTTTGGTATTGACTGGGGATTGAGAAATATTTATTCGTGGTACAATAACGGGCTGAATATTCTGCTCATCAAAAGAATCTGGAATATTCCTGAATATGTGAACAGGTTTACTTTTTTCACCGAGCAACTTCAGCAGGGAATGATGGACACTTCAATCGTTTTTCCGAAGATCGATTCTATCCTGAACTTGATCAAGAGTTCGGCAGAAGCAGATTCATTTCGAACACTTGATTACGGTTGGGATTACCAGGATTTCCTCAATTCATATGTCCAGCCACCCGATCCGGAATACCAGGCGAAATACGGCTTGAAACCTTATTTCACTGCGAGGCATGATGAGACGCAAAGTGAATTGCAGAATACGAACGTGATTCCAATCATCAGCAATGTGAATCATCTTCCGAAAACTGTTCATGAAAATGATTCAGTGTATATCAGTGCCTGGATCCAGGATGAAAGTATTCCTGCCTCCGTCCTGCTTAACTATCGCATCAATAACGGTGCATGGAATTCTGTGAGCATGGATGATGACGGATTGCATGAAGATGGAACAGCGAACGACGGAGTTTATGGAGCACTCATTATGGCGACCAATGTTTTCGATACCATTTATTATTACATCACGGCAACGGATGTGAATGCGCAAACCGGCCGCGAGCCAAGAGTTGATGATGATGTTATTGTGGTCGAACCGATTCCGAATTTAGTGATCAATGAATTGATGGCGTCAAATCACACAGCTGTCGCCGATGAATACGGCGAGTTTGATGACTGGCTTGAAATCTATAACGCCGATTCGCTTCCCGCCATTCTTGGAAATAAATATCTGAGTGATGAACCCGGCAATACGAACAAATGGAGAATGCCCGATGTAACGCTGCCTGCTCACAACTGGATTTTGATTTGGTGCGACAATCAAACATTTGAAGGACCAAATCATGCAAGCTTCAAACTGAATGCGGATGGAGAGCAAGCAATGATTTATGAAAGCACGGGGCTGAAATCCATTCTGCTCGATTCAATTTCATGGACAAGTCTTGCTACGGATGTTTCCATCGGTTGTTATCCTGACGGAGTAAAACCCATCATTCAGCTCACCGCACCTACACCGGGCTATTCAAATCTCGATGTTGGCGTGTCCTCTTTTAGTAATAGCAACGCTGTCTTCGTCAACCCCAATCCGTTCAATGATCATCTCACAATTCTGCTGTATTTAGCAAATTCATCAGACGTGAAAATTGATTTGATGAATCTCTTTGGCGAAAATGTTCTTTCTACAGTGAAAAATTTTCAGGCAGGAAACAGCGTTCTTCAATTAAGCTATTCAGAGCTCGAGCATCTTCCTTCCGGAATTTATTTTATGAGAATTCACGATCGAAACAACAAACTTCTCTGTTCAACTAAACTGGTGAAGGACTGAAATGAAATGGCTTTTCATTTTCCTTTTCTGTTTCACAAATAAGATTCTTTTCGCGCAAACTTTTGTGCTCTTCAGTTCGCGATGGAGTGACGTTGGCGCACGTTCATCGAGTAATATTCACTCGACAATTTATATTGACAGCACACGCATCACCGTGGAACAGGGATCTTCTCATCTGTATCTCGACATCAAAGAACAACATCGTGAAGACGAGAACTTTGCCTATACCGTCCTCGACGCTGACGATGCAGAGTGCCACGCACTTTTTTCGCCGGGGCAAATGACCTTCGATTATCAGTCAGGAGAATATCATCTCAGATATTTCATTGATTCCATTCAGCAACAACAACACGAGGCAGAAGAATCAAGCGATCAAGCAGCAGCCAATGACTCTACTTCCGATGATTCCACGGCGAAAGAAGACAACAAAATCTATCTGTCTTCTGATACGCCTCCCGAATTTCCCGGTGGTGAAGATGCCATGAAAATGTGGCTTGCAGAAAATGTAAAGTATCCGGCAGCTGCGAAAAGAGATAAACTCATTGGACTTGTTGAGGTGAGTGCTGTCGTTGAAAAGAACGGTGCCTTAAGTGATGTGCAAATCAAACACGACATTGGTGGCGGCTGCGGAGAAGAAGCCCTTCGTGCTGTAAAAGCGATGCCAACCTGGATTGCCGGCCAAATAAAAGGCGAAGACAAACGCGTGAAAACAACCATTAAAGTTTTCTTTCCACCGAAATAATTTTCAATATGAAGAATAAAATTTTTCATGGTCTTAAACCTTGAAGAATTATCCTCGTCATTATGCGCAACCGGAAAATTTTCTGAATTTTATTTCATCGCATTAAAAAATTAACATAACACTCAGCCAATGAAAAACTATCTTTCAATTTCATTCATCTCTATTTCTCTGCTTACCATTGTATTTGCCGGCTGTAAAAAGACAGAAACCTATGATGCCATTCCCGAACAGGACAATGCCATGGCTGAAAATGAATCCAACCGCGTAATTCAGGCTGTCAACAGCACCGCAACCGGATATGGATTCACGGGCTCTAACGGAGGCGTGAGAGATGCCGAAGGTTTTCTTCCTTCATGCGCAACAGTGACAGTTGATACGACGGATTCGCAAAGAACCATCACGATTGACTTTGGCTCAACGCCGTGCTTGTGCGATACATGGGATGGCAGATACCGGCAGGGAAAAATAATTGCAACATGGACAGGTGCCTATCGGGATTCGGGAACTGTGATCACGATTGTAACCCAGGATTATTATCAGGGAATTTCAGCAACGGAAATGAATGGCTTCGCTTATTCGAAAACTGTGACGAACATGGGGCACAATGGAAATGGAAATCTTCACTACGCGATCAATGTGTCGTCAGCTGTTATTACGCTGTACAACAATGGAGGAACAATTACGTGGACTTCACAACGTGACCGTGAATGGATAGGAGGTGAAACAACACTTCTTCCGTTTGATGATGTCTACTCCATCACAGGTTCGGCTTCAGGAACTGATCAAGATGGGCTTCAATTCACAGTGAACATCACGAATCCGCTCATCGCAAAAGTTAGCTGCCCGTGGATTACACAGGGAACTCTTGAAATCACACACGGCTCTAATCCAACTGCAACGCTCGATTATGGTGATGGCACTTGCGATGATCAGGCGACTGTAACTGTTAACGGAACTACCACTACCATTACTCTCTGGTAACACTTTTTGTATGTTCTGAAAAGGAGCGGGATGTCTCGCTCCTTTTTTATTTCAGCGCATGTCCATCACTATCTTTGCATAAAGATTTTTCTCCTTTCCAGAACTTCATGAATGATGATTAAAATTCAGAACTACATCGGTGGTGAGTTGATTGACCCGGTCAGCAAACAATTTCTTCCCAACGCGAATCCTGCTCTCGGCGAAGTGTATTCACAGGTTCCCGATTCTGATGAGCGAGATGTTGAGATCGCAGTTCAAGCCGCGCAGAAAGCGTTTGTACAATGGTCAGCCACTCCGGCACAAGAACGGTGCAACATCATGATGCGCATTGCTGAATTAATTGAAGTACGTCTTGATCAATTTATAAAAACAGAAGTGAATGACAGTGGCAAAACTATTTCACTCGCGAGCACACTAGATATTCCCCGCGCAGCGCAGAATTTTAAATTTTATGCAACAGCTGCTGTACAATTTGCGAGTGAAGCCAACATTATGGAAAGCGGAACGGTGAACTATACGCTGCGGCAGCCGCTCGGTGTGGTTGGCTGCATTTCACCGTGGAATCTTCCGCTATATCTTTTTACGTGGAAAATTGTTCCCGCACTCGCTGCAGGAAATTGCGTGATCGGCAAACCGAGTGAAGTAACTCCGATGACTGCTTTCGAACTTTCAAAAGTTTGCATGGAAGCAGGATTGCCTGCAGGCGTGCTGAATGTCATTCATGGTTTGGGACCAAAAGCAGGAATGTCAATGGTGAAACATCCGGCAGTGAAAGCGATTTCTTTTACCGGAAGTACGCGAGCAGGAAGAGAAATAGCAGCAACAGCAGCGCCGATGTTCAAGAAACTTTCCCTAGAGCTTGGAGGAAAAAATCCGAACATCATTTTTTCTGATTGCGATTTTGAGAAGATGATTCAGACAACTTTGAAATCATCATTCGATAACCAGGGAGAAATTTGCTTATGCGGCTCGCGGATCATCATTGAAAAATCGATCTATGAAAAATTCAAAGAGCGATTTATTGCTGAAACCAAAAAACTGAACGTGGGAGATCCTCTCGAAAAGGAAACAAATGTGGGCGCGATTGTTTCGAAACAGCATTTCGATAAAATCAATTATCACATTCAGCTTGCAAAAGACGAAGGCGGAAAAATTCTGACGGGAGGAAATGTAACTAAGATGAAGGGGCGCTGTGAAAACGGATGGTTTATTGAGCCAACAGTCATTGAAGGATTACCGTGGAACTGCAGAACAAATCAGGAAGAAATTTTTGGCCCTGTAGTCACGCTGCTTCCATTCGAAACGGAAGAAGAAGCAATTCAACTCGCCAACTCAACTGACTATGGATTGTCTGCTTCTATCTGGACGCAAAATCTGTCACGCGCACATCGTGTCGCATCGCAAGTGCAAAGTGGAATCATCTGGATCAACTGCTGGTTGCTTCGAGATCTGCGAACCCCATTCGGTGGAATGAAAAAATCCGGTGTTGGTCGTGAAGGCGGATTTGAAGCCATGCGGTTTTTTACTGAAGCAAAAAATGTTTGCATCAAGCTTTAAATGTCACTCGTCATTTGTCAATAGTCATTTGTCATGCTAAAATTGGAAGAGTTGGAAGTGCATCAATTGGCAATTGAGTGTGCCAAAGAGGTAAGGACAATTGTCAGTCGCTGGGAAAATTTTGCAAAGTTTCATTTCGGAGGTCAGTGGGTTGAAGCTGCAGATTCAATTGGCCTAAATTTTTCTGAGGGATATGGCAGATATTTTTATAAGGAGAATAAACAGCTTTGCTTTTACGCACGGGGTTCACTCCTGGAAAGCAAGACTGTAAATACTAAAACGTTCAAGAGGAATCTGATAAATAATTCTGAGTTCGATAGCTTAATAAATAAACTTGAAATCATTCTCTTAAAACTGAATGGATACATAAAAAGTATTGGTAAGTCAAGATCAAAGACTATTGACAAATGACAAATAACGAATGACCAGCTACCTTCAAACTATTCGTGACTCCTTCTCCGGCTACTGGAATTATCTGGTGAATGAAATTCTTCATCCTGCCTGGCATAATTACTTCTATTGGCTTGTTGGACTTTCGCTCTTGTGTTGGTCACTCGAGATTATTTTCCCGTGGAGAAAAAATCAATCCATCATCCGCAAAGATTTTTTTCTCGATGGTTTTTACATGTTCTTCAATTTCTTTCTTTTCTCACTGGTGGGATACAATGCGGTTTCAAATGTTGCCGTGCAGGCATTCAATGATTTCATCGGGCTGTTCGGTTTAAAAAATATTGTAGCGATAGAAATAAAAACTTTTCCTGTCTGGAGCCAGTTGCTCATTCTTCTTGTCGTGCGGGATTTTATTGACTGGAATGTGCATCGCTTGCTGCATCGCGTTCCGTGGCTTTGGGAATTTCATAAAGTGCATCACTCAGTTGAAGAAATGGGTTTCGCTGCACACTTGCGTTTTCACTGGATGGAAACGGTTGTCTATCGCACGCTCGAATACATTCCGCTGGCCATGATCGGATTCGGCATTCAGGATTTCATCATCGTTCACATTTTCACTCTCGCCATCGGTCATCTCAATCATTCCAATCTCAATATCTCATGGGGTCCGCTTAAATATTTATTCAACAGTCCGCAGATGCACATCTGGCATCACGCGAAGAAGCTTCCGAATAAATACGGAGTAAACTACGGCCTTACATTAAGCGTTTGGGATTTTCTTTTCAAAACTGTTTATTGGCCGCGAAGCGGGAGAGATGAGCCGCTCGGATTTGATCAATCAGAATTTTTTCCGAAAACTTTTTTCACGCAAATATTTCATTTCACAAAAAAACAATCAGTATGAAAGCATCCATGATTCTCTTGCTGCTGAGCTTATCGCTCGCTGCATGCAGTCAGCAATCTCCTTCTTATAAAAACGTCGACAACCAAAAATTTTCAACACTCATGAATGAACCCAACACAGTCATTCTCGACGTGAGAACGCCTGAAGAATACAAGCAGGGTCACATTCCGCATGCTACGCTCATTAATTTTCACGATCAGAATTTTTCGCAGGAACTCGATTCACTTGACAAAAGCAAAACGTATCTTGTCTATTGCGCAGCCGGCAGCCGATCTTCGCAAGCTTCCACATTGCTGAGTCAAAAAGGATTTAAGAACGTGTACAATCTCGAGCACGGATTCAGTCAGTGGAAAGGTGAAGTAGAAAAATAAAACGATGAACGAAAAAATTTCTACCGATAAAGCACCGGCGCCTGTCGGGCTTTATCCTCATGCACGGCGCATAGGTAATTTGCTTTTTCTCTCCGGCATTGGGCCGAGAGAAGCAGGCACCAACAACATTCCCGGAAATGTGTACAGCAAAAAGGGGAAGGTGAAGCAATACGACATCGAAGCTCAGTGTCATTCCGTTTTCAAAAATGTAAAGACTGTTCTCGAAGCATCAGGAAGCAACTGGGATAAATTGATTGACGTCACCATTTTTCTCACAAACATGAAGGATGATTTTGAGACGATGAATAAGTTGTATGCTGAGTATTTCAAGGATAATCAGCCGTGCAGAACTACAGTGGAAATAAAATCACTGCCAACTCCCATTGCCATTGAGTTAAAGTGCATCGCCGCCATCGACTGATTTTTATCAGAACATTTTGAAATTTCAAATCACCTAACTTGCGTGCACATTGAAATTTCACTATGGAAAATTCTTCGAAAGAAGTTTACTACAAATCGTATCTCGCTCTCGACCGCATTCTTAATTCTCAATTTTTAGAGAGTGAAAAAGCAGGTCAGCCCGCTCACGATGAAATGCTGTTCATCATCATTCATCAAACCTATGAGCTGTGGTTCAAGCAGATTTTGTTTGAGCTGAACAGCATTCAGAAAATTTTCGCAGCGGAGCAATTGAACGACAACGGTCCTGATCTCCAGATTGCTGTTCATCGCATGAAAAGAGTTGCCACCATTCTCCAGGTGCTCGTTCATCAGATTGATATTCTCGAGACAATGACACCATTGGACTTTCTTGATTTCCGCGACATGCTTCGGCCTGCTTCCGGATTCCAGAGTTATCAGTTCAAGATGGTGGAAGCATTAATGGGATTGAAATTTGAAAAACGCCACGAGCTGAATTACTACGTTTCTCATCTTCATAAAGAAGAACTCGATGAAGTAAAACAAGTTGAGAATCAAAAAACGCTTTTGGAATTAGTCAATGCCTGGCTTGAGCGAATGCCTTTCTTCGATGAGAAAAATTATTGGGGGAATTATCGTTCTGTAAACAAAAATTCTTCTGATCAAAATATTTTCTGGAGTGACTATCGTACATTATACGATCAGAGCCTTTCTGCAGAAGAAAAAAATAACCTGCAGCAATTCGATTCACTTTTTCTCAATACCGCTCAACCTGAAAACCGCAGTCTGTCAGTGAAAGCTAACCGGAGTGCATTGTTCATCATGCTCTATCGGGATTATCCGCTCATGCAATTGCCGTTTCAACTCATTCACACTTTGCTGGACATTGATGAACTGATGGCGATGTGGCGTTATCGCCACCTCAATATGGTTCACAGAATGATTGGTTCGCGTGTCGGCACCGGCGGCAGCAGCGGAAAAGACTATTTACGCGGCGCGATGGATAAGCATTACATCTATAAAGAATTTGCTGATCTCACTTCATTTATGATTGAGCGACGAAAACTTCCTGACTTGAGTGATGAATTGAAACAAGCTCTCGGGTACAGCCTGAAATAATTTTCCTAATGAAGAAAATGGCGCAGGCCGGTAAACACCATCGACATTCCGAATTGATTGCAGGCATCAATTGAATCCTGATCGCGCACGGAACCACCCGGCTGAAGAATGGCTTTTACTCCGGCCTCTTGTGATATCTGCACGCAATCATTGAAAGGGAAAAATGCATCGGAAGCCATCACGCACCCGTTCAAATCAAAGCCGAAAGATTTTGCTTTGCTGATCGCTTGTTTCAGCGCATCAATTCTCGACGTTTGTCCGCAGCCCATGCCGATGAGTTGCCTCTTCTTTACGAGAGCAATCGCGTTTGATTTTAAGTGCTTCACACATTTTTCAGCAAACAGCAAATCGCCAACCTGGTTTGGAGACGGAGCAATGTTTGTAACAACTTTCCAGCTCTTATCATCGCTGAGTTTCGTGTCGGCATCCTGTTCAATCACGCCGTTCAAAATATTTTTAAATACCTTTTGATTTTCTGCTTTCGATTTTCTGCTGATTATAATTCTGTTTTTCTTTTTCTTCAGAATATTTAACGCGGCTTCTCCGTAACCAGGAGCAATAACCACTTCAAAAAATATCTCGTTGATTTTTTCCGCCACTGCCGTATCCACTTTTCGATTCAAAACAATAATTCCGCCGTAGGCCGAAACGGGATCTCCGGCGAGTGCATATTCCCATGCATTCACTAAAGTTTCAGCTTCAGCACAGCCGCACGGATTTGTGTGTTTGATCACCGCGCATGCAGGATCTGTAAACTCGTCAATCAGTTTTACAGCTGCGTCGATGTCAACAAGATTGTTATAAGAAATCTCTTTTCCGTGAAGCTGATCAAAGAGTGCATTGAAATCGCCGTAAAAAAACCCGTGTTGATGGGGATTTTCTCCATAGCGAAGTGAGCGGCTTTGCAAAATGCTTTGATGGAATGATTTGACTTTCCCGCCTGCATTGAAGTACTTGAAGATTGCCGTGTCATAGTTTGAAGTGAGATCATAAGCTTTCGCGGCAAAGAGTAAACGGTCTTCTTTGGAGGTACTACCGTTTTTTTCATTGAGCAATTTCAACAGATCGTCATAATCATTTCTTGAGGCACACACTAAAACATCATTGAAATTTTTCGCTGCAGCGCGGATGAGTGACACGCCACCAATGTCAATTTTCTCAATAATTTCATCATCATCGGTGGTTGAAGCAAGAGTTTCTTCGAACGGGTAAAGATCAACTATGACCAAATCGATTTCTGGAATTTCATGTTCTCGCATTTGATTCACATCCTGCTGTAATGATCTTCTTCCGAGAATGCCTCCGAATATTTTTGGCTGCAGTGTTTTCACTCTTCCTCCCAGAATTTCAGGAAATCCGGTGACCTGCTCGACAGAGGTTACAGGAATATTCAGCAAGCGAATGAATGATTCAGTGCCGCCGGTGGAAATGATGGACACATCTAATTCGTGCAGCTTTCTCACAAGTGGTTCCAGTCCGTCCTTGTAATAAACAGAAATCAGTGCTGAGTGAATTTTCCTTTCCTCCATCATAAAAATTTGCCGCAAAGAAAATGAATCAATCGGCAAATTATATTACCGGGCGAAAGGATGTCAGAATGCCGGGCAGGTCTTGGCTTTCTTTCGGCGGGCGTTGGACTGGCTTTCACTGCTGCGATTAATGCCGAATGAAAATTGGAGATTCATATAGTTAATCCAGTCAAATTTATTAGGGTTGCCCCGCGGGCTGCTGTACTTTCCATTCTCACCATCAGAACCAAATCCGCTGGGATCGGCAATATATTTTGCCAATTCCTGCTTCGTTGGATCGTTCGGAAAGTTGGCAGCAATTTCATCATATGTGGCATAACGATTACTCGCGTCATCCAGGTAATCGGTGAATGGAAAATCAAAGAAGCAGGCCTCAAGCAGAACGGATGAATTTGGACCCAACTGCAGCTTCATGCCTCCACCATGAGGAAATCCGATTTGATACATGCCGTACTGCCTCACTTGGCCTGTGAGTGGCCTGTCTGCCTGACCTTCTGTGTACCAATCGCGGAGCGCCGTTTCATATTTTCCGTCGCGCTTAACGATATTGCCCTGGCCACTTTCCTGCGGAGCATCGCGCAAAGTGCCATCGGTCCAATAATAATAGCGGTTATTCATATCCATGCTGCCACGGAAAAGATCGGCGCGCGGATTGGAACGGAAAACCCCGGGGCCGGCAAAAAAGTAAAGCGAAAATTTATGAGTGCTGTACGGCTGATGCGGCCATGGATCAAGATTGTAAATGAATCTCATTTCTGCACCAACGAGATCATTGCGAAAATTCAGACCGCGATAAAAATTTTTAAGTTCATTGCCGTGTTTGCCATTCCAAAGTGGTTTCGTTTCATCATAGCCAATGCGCAGCCAGTCAATTTGCGCCGTGCAGGCAAACATTGAAACTTTTTCCACATGCGGTCCGCTAAGAAAAAAATTTTTCCTGATGCCTGCAGAAGCACCGTATTGCATGCCGGAAACAGGAACCAGCTCTTCATTTCCCAGATCACCGAAGTAAACAGTGGAACCGCCTCCCACAAACCATTCCCAGTTAGATTGTGATGAAGCGCGCAAGCAAAAAAGTAGCAGTAAACTCAGAGTGAGGAATCTAAGGTGGTTCATGCTTTCAAACTGTTGGGGTCAATAAAAATTACAGCGAACTGTGACTCACTTTTCAAATCAATAACAGCAAAAAGCGAATCAGTATCGCCTTCTACGTGTCCGGATTTAAAAATGTTCACTCACCAAGAACCCGGACACGCCGGAGTTCCTTACGACGTTTGAGCCGAAACGTTTCAACAGCATGTTGGCGGATGTGCTCAATGGCTTCCTCAACATCATCGGTCACTTTCAATAACTCGAGATCTTCGACGCTGATCGTTCCCTGGTCATCCATCTCGTTAACAAAATTGATCATGGTCTCCCAATATGATTTTCCCATGAGAATGATCGGGAAATGACTGATCTTTTTTGTTTGAATAAGCGTGATTGTTTCAAAAAGTTCATCGAGCGTTCCGAATCCGCCGGGCATTACTATGAAGGCATAAGAATATTTCACGAGCAAAACTTTTCTAACAAAAAAATGATCGAGGGTAATCCATTTGTCGAGATAACTATTTGGCTTTTGTTCAGAAGGCAAATGAATGTTGCAGCCTACCGACCTTCCTCCGGCTTCTTTCGCACCGCGATTGGCTGCTTCCATTATTCCCGGGCCGCCGCCGGTCATTATCGTAAATCCGAGTTTACTCATCTCTGTACCCATTCTTCGTGCGAGCTCATAATATGGATGCCCGTCTTTGAATCGTGCAGAGCCGAAGACCGTGACACAGGGACCAACAAAGTGCAGTTTGCGAAATCCCCTGATGAATTGCCTCATCACTTTCAGCACAAACCGGAATTCATGTGTGCGCGCATGCGGACCTTCGAGAAAGTAACGCTCGGAAGTTTTCTTCTGCAAGTTGTTATTCGGAGTTTCTGAATTTGTTTCCATTCTGAAATTGTAGCGTAAGCCAATAAGCTCCGAAGATAAAGCGAAGCAGTATTGATTCCTTGCTGATTAATTTTGTTGCGAAATGAACAAAGAAGTGAAACGTCCCGAAAAAATTTCCGGAACACAATTGAACAAGCTCTTATCTAATTCCGGAATCGCTTCGAGAAGGAAGTCTGCTGAAATAATTCGTCAGGGAAAAGTGAAAGTGAATGGTCGGCAAATTCTTGAACCCGGATTTCGGGTGAAAGAAAATGATGTAGTCACTTGTAACGGAAAGAAAATTGAGAGCAAAAGAAAATTTTATGTGCTCCTGAATAAGCCGAGAGATTACATCACCACCACGAGTGATGAACGTGGAAGAAAAACCGTGATGGAATTGATTCAAAGTGCAACTCGTGAAAGATTGTATCCCGTCGGAAGATTAGACCGCAACACAACCGGTGTTTTGTTGCTCACGAATGACGGTGAACTTGCGCAGAAACTCAGTCATCCGTCCGGCAATGTGAAAAAAGTTTATGAAGTCACGCTGAACAGAGTCGTCTCTCTGGAAGACATGGAAAAGATTGCAAAAGGAATTGAGCTCGAAGACGGCGTTGCTCAGATTGATGAAATTGCTTACGCTCATCCGAATGACAACCGTGTTGTCGGTATTGAACTTCATAGCGGAAAAAACAGAATCGTACGTCGCATCTTCGAACAGCTCGGTTATGAAATTGAAAAACTCGATCGCGTTCTCTACGCCGGACTCACCAAGAAAAATTTGCCGAGAGGAAAATGGCGTTTTCTATCACCAAAAGAAGTGAATTGGTTGAAAGGAATGAAATGATCAAAATCCGCTCTCAAAATCCACCAATAAATTAAATAGCTCTTCGTATTTCGTAAGTGGAAGCGTTTGGGCTCGATCGTAGATGTCATGGTATGCCGCAATTCCTCCCATCGTGTAAATGAAAAAACACGGAACACCACTCAGGTAAAAAGGATAGTGATCGCTGTTCGCAGCTTTTCCTCTCGGAGAAACTTGTTTCAGAAATTGATGCTCATCATTCAGCTTCACTAATTCATCAAACTGTTTCGGAAATTCAGTTGCATTGACCACTTTAATTCCTTCATCACCGGTTCCTACAATATCGAGATTGACGAGAAATTTTATTTTTCCCAGAGGAAAAACCGGATGCTGAACATAGAAGGATGAACCAAGTAATCCTAATTCTTCTCCGCTGAAAGAAATGAAGGCAACAGAATATTTTGACGGATGCTGCGAAAAATATTTTGCAAGATTCAAAACCATCGAAGATCCGCTGGCATTATCGTTTGCGCCGGGGAAATAAGTGCCGTTGCCCATCTGTCCAAGATGATCATAATGTGCCGTGAAAACAATAAACGAATCCGGCACTGAAGTTCCTCTGAAATATCCGAGCACATTTTGTGTTGAATAATTTTTGATGAGTCTGCTCTCAATGTCCGTTGTGACAGTTGCCTTTTTGCTCTTCGGAAAATCGCCCGTCATCTGTAAATAGGTATAAAGACTTTGCGTGGTCGAAGCATCCCATGTGAGTTTGTCATGAGTGAATTCAATACAGCCCGGTGCACCAAAGCAGGCAGTCACTTCAAGTGTTTGCCTGAAGAATTGATATTGCTCTTTTGAAAACTGGTTCCGCTGGATGGCGACGAAGGTGTGTTTCCACTTTTTCTTTTTCCCTTTTTTCTGAAGAGGCTTCAGCAGTTTTTCGATCGCGGCATTCGATGTATCAGCCGGATTTTTTTCGAGTTTGTAAATTCTGAATTTTCCTCTCGAAGAACCGGAAAACGGTGACACAAGAAAATCTTTTCCGGGAACGAGTGTTGAATCACTCATCTTCACTTTCATGTCGCCGGGAAAAACATTCACATCGAAAAAGAATGGCTGGAAATAGCTGTTCGTGAATTTCAGCAGGCTGTCTTTTCTGAATTCATTGCGAATGAAAGTTGCAGCCTTCCACTCACCGGAGTCCACATAGTCGCGACCATCCATGTACGGTGATGCGAGTGTGTCAATCACGTAATGCGCATACGAGATCAAAGGAGATTGCGCTGATGAGTGAAGTGAGAAGTGAAAAGTGAAAAGTGAGACGAGAAACATTCGAATCACGTCATTGCGAGAAAAATTGCGAAAGGTTGGCGCGAGAGCTTTTCGGAGCAACCTACAAGTGGATGAGGTTGCTTCGTCCCGCAAAAAGCAGGTCTCGCAATGACGCAAGTTGCTATTCATGAACGCTCAATTCATAATGCTCCATCACCGGATTGGCCAGAAGTTTTTTGCAAGCGGATTCAGCAATTTCTTTTGCATTGTTTTCGTTGTCGGCTTCAATTTTCACCGTGATGTGCTTCCCGATGCGCACGTCTTCTACTTCTTTGATTCCAAGATTTTTTAGCCCGTGGTGCACAGCTTTTCCCTGCGGATCGAGCAATTCTTTCAACGGCATGATGTTGATTTCTGCAGTGTATGTCATAAACCAGTTTGAAGTTTGATTTTTTGAGTTTGAGGTATTGAGTTCGAAAAGTAATCAGGTTGTCTCAGCAGATTTCGCAATGAAGCTTTTCACAAAACAAATGCTGATGTAAAGCAAAATGCTTGCTGCAATGCCCGCGTATTTGAACGCGAGAATCATCAGCAATGAGATGAGAAGGAAAATAATCTGCATTTCATTGCCTTTCCATTTTAGTGATTTTATTTTCAGAGAGAACATCGGCAATTCTGAAACCATAAGCCATGAAAATGCAATCACAAAAAAATAAAGCAGCCATTCATTCAGCAAAATTGCTGAGAGATTGAGTGCATTGGTAAAAATAATGAGCGGCAACGATGCTGTAAAGATGGCCATGGCCGGCGTTGCTAATCCGATAAACGACTCATGTTGCCGCTCGTCAATATTGAATTTCGCAAGACGATAAGCCGACGCCAGCGCAATAAGAAATGCCGGAATCATGTTGATGACCGGAACATAAAGCGCATCGGGTTGCAGATGAAATGATGCGGAGATCAATTGAAAATAAATGCAGGCAGGCAGCACACCGAAGGTGACTCCGTCAGCAAGTGAATCAAGTTGCGCGCCAAGCGGCGACGTTGCTTTCAGCCATCGTGCAACAAATCCATCGAAGAAATCAAGCACTGCCGCGCCGTAAATCATGAACGAAGAGAGGTACAATCGATTGTTGAATCCAAAGACAACTGCAATATTTTTTCCGTACGGATCAAGCTGATTCGCCTGCACGGGATAAATGTGATCATTGAAACAGTAGATGATACCCAGGCAGCCGAGCAATAAATTTCCCAGCGTAAATAAATTCGGAATAAAACGAATGAGCTTTTGGTAATTCACTGAAGGGATTGATGAAGTGCGAAGATATGCAGGGCCGCTTACTTAAAACCCGGAAAGAGTGGCAGACAGGACGGAAATAGAATTATATTTGCAGCTTGCAAATAAAAATATATGGACAAGCAAATCACATTTACGAGCACGTTGCCGGAAAAAGTTTTAAAAACGCTCGATCGTTATTCCATTATACAGAAAAGGAAAAAGAACAAGATTATCGAAGAAGCCCTGCAGAAATACTTCGAGGAAAACCGGCGAAATGAATTCATTCAATCGTTCCGACGGGCAAATGAGGATAATGAAATGCTCTCTATGGCGGAAGAAGGAATTACTGATTACCTCAAACTGCTCGATCAATGAAGCAGCGTGAAATCTGGTTGGCCAACCTGAACCCGACCAAAGGCAGAGAGCAGCGCGGCATTCGTCCGGTGGTAATTGTGAGCGGCAATGCAATGAATGATCACATGGACATTTGCATCGTTTGTCCGGTTACTTCGAAGATTAAGAATTATGCGGGTTGTGTTGTTCTGAAAAAAGACAAGCTGAACGGATTAAAGGAAGATTCGGAAATCATCAGCTTTCAAATAAGAACCATTGCAAAAGAGCGACTGATAAGAAAAGTTGGCGAGATCACTCCTGAGCAGTTGAAGAATTTGAAAATGGGTTTGATTGAAGTGCTTCACTACTAAAATTTCTTCGTAGATTTCCTAATCAAAAGATTTTCTACGAGGAAAATTCTCCTTTCAATTCTATTGTCGCTGTTTGTTCTTTCTTCGAGAGTGAAGAAATTGAAAGCCGCAAGCCGCTGCAAATTCCCGTTGCAAAATTTTCTTCTCAGGAAATTCTTTTCTGTCGGCTTTGGAAAGATGGGCCTTTACTCGGCGTGAAAAAAGTTTTGATTGAATAACGAGAGAGAAATCCGAAATCAATTCACCTCATCTCCTCTCAATTCTCTGAATCGCTTGCGCGCTTCGATCGTGTAAATGCTTCCTTTGTATTTAGTAAGAATCTCTTTGTAGAAATTCATCGCCTTGTCTTTATCATTTAAATAATTCTGTTCGAGTTCGGCAAGCTGGAAGAGTGCATCATCGCCGAGCAGATCAAAGGAATAGTATTCGTCAATCTTGTCGAACATCGCAGCGGCATCTTCATATTTCTGCTGCTGAAGATAAATTCTTCCTTTCTCATAGAGCACGTCATCATTGAGCGGATGATTGGGATATTGCGTCACGAGTGAGTCAAGCGTTTTCACGGCATCATCCAAACGGTTTTGAAAAATGAGCAGATCGGCGCGCGCATACATTTTCATCGGCGCGGGTGTGGTGTCGAGTCCCATATTATCAGTGATGAAAACGGAAAGTGCGAGCGCATCATTGGCTACCAACTCTGTGGTGGCACTCTTCAGCACATCGAGCTGGGTTTGTGCCCACTCAAAATCGCCCATGTAAAAACTCAGCTTCGCATTTTTGAAACGCGCTTCTTCGCCGATGGGCGCATCGTGAAAAGCTTTGTCCACCTGACCGTAATAGATCATCGCCTCCCACACCTGATTTTTGATGAGGTAATCATCGCCGAGATCGAGCTTGAGATAACCATTCAGCTTTTGATCATTCGAACCGACGGCAATGGCATCCTGCAAAATCGAAATCGCCTTGTCAACATCGTGCATGTATTTCGCTTCGAAGTCGGCGTAATCGCGCATGATGTTAAGCTGAGATGTTCCAAACTCATCCACGAAAGATTTGTATTCACTTTCGAGCTGAATTAAATCCTGCTGTGTGTATTGATGATTGACGGTGATCTTCGTCTTCTGCGTATTCAATTCTCCGACGCGTGCAGGCAGATACATGTAGCTGCCTTTTCCTTTTTCTGTAATCAGGTAGTGATACGCCATCAATGCTGCATCGTAGTTGCCTTCATCAAATGCCGATTGGGCAAACTGAAACACGCGCTGACCGTCTTCTTTGTTTCGCTTGTCAAGTGCTTTCACCTGAGTGAAAGCGGAATTGAAATCTTTTTTCTGAATGAAGTACCACACGAGCAGATCGGCGAGGTCTTCATTGTCGGGATGCTTTTGAATGCGGCGATACAATTCACTCTGCAATTGCTTGGAATATTCATTGTTTGAAATCAGCGGCTGCATTTGTCCCTGCACATATTCTTTCTGCCCGGGATTGAATTCCACCATGTCGAGATACGCTTTGATCGCATCTTCAAAATCGCCTTTCTTGCTGTAGAGAATCGCAAGATCCTGGAGGAATAGATCAGAATTTTCTGCATTGAAAATTTTTCGGGCGTGCTCATACGTCGCAATCGCATAATCAGATAATCCTGCTGACTGAAAACGATTTGCGAGATTGCTCACCTGCTGCGTGTTCGTTGTGAGCCGGTTGATCGCTTCATCATACTGTGCAGAAGCGTTTTTTTCATTCCCTTCGAGGTGATACACATTTCCGAGATCAATGAAGATGCTGAGATCATCCGGAAATTTTTTCATCTGCTTGCGGATTACTTTCTCTGCATCGTCATATTGCTTGAGCTCATTGAGGCATATCACATAATTCTGATAAAACGGCGGAGTGCCCGGTGACTTGTTCCAGAGTTTTTCATAGAGGGAAGAAGCTTTATCGAATTCACCGTTGCGGAAATACTGATCGGCAAGCTGAATATCCTGCGGCTGCTGAGCGAACAATTTTTCTTCCGGAAGAAAAATAATTACAGCGGTGCTGAAAAATAAACTGATGAATACGCGCTTCATATTTCTGAATCAAAAACGGAAAAGGGATGTCAAAATTATGCTTCCTGAGGGAAATGACTTGCAGTGCTTAACGAGATACGCTTAGGCCGGTTTCAACCCGAACCATTTTTTCTTCGTGAAATATTTGAATACATAAAATCCTGCCACCGCGCCGATCGAATCGGCCACCATGTCGAGTACCTCAAATTTTCGGAATAGCGTAAGAATTGGCTGAAGGAATTCAATGGCTATTCCCACCGCAACGCAAAACAAAATGGCTGAGACCGTTACGATTGACGAAGGTGCCGTTCGATTTTGCTGAATGAAAAAACTCCGGAGCAAGAGAAAGCTGAAAACGGCGTACATGCCAATATGAACGAGCTTATCAAATTGCAGCTGTTCAAGCGTGTTGATTTTCGGCCAACCGGGAAGCGGTGTAAATGAGAGATAAATGATGATGGCAAACCAAATGAGAAAGAGTGCAAAATTTTTCAGCCACATGATGGCGGCGAAAATACTACCTGAGAAATGGAATTAACACCACTTACGGAGTTTTAAAATTCATTTTGCAACTCGCCCGTTCAATTTTCTCTAAGCTTAACATGGCTAACGCGCGCAGTCACCCTGAGCTTCTCGAAGGGTTTGTGTTGTAATAAAATTTAACGGAGCTACTCCGAGAGCCTTTAAGCCGCCGCGCTGATCCAGAAATTATTTACTCCTATTCCCGTGGTGATGGTGATTGTTCTTTGCTGAAGCAATTCGAGCATCGAAAGGAAGGTGAATATGGCGTGAATACGGTTTTCGCAGGAGGAAAAAATTCTTTCGAATGAAATGTTCTGTTCTTCCTTCACAAGACCGAGCAAATATTCTTTTTGTCCTTCCGGCGTGTAGGCATATTTAATCACCTTGTGCGTCGGACGATTTTTCTGCTCTTCGAAGCGGCCCATCACTTTCTCGAATGACTTCAGCAGTTTGAATAGTGTAAGCGTGTGAAGTTCTTCTTCGCCCGTCCACTTTTTCGCGATCTCTTCGAGTTCAGATTTTACGTTGCCGCGTTCATACATTTTCGCCCGTTCATCTTCGAGCATCCGCATCTCGTCGAGAATCTCTTTGTAGCGTTTGTATTCGAGAAGCTGCTGCACCAATTCTTTTCGCGGATCGATTTCATTTCCGAGTTCATCCACATCTTTTCTCGGCAGTAACATTTTGGCTTTGATGCGCATGAGCGAAGCGGCCACCACAATAAATTCACTCGCCAGCTCGATGTTCATCACATTCGCATGCTGCATGTATTTCAGAAAATCATTAGTGATTTTGGCGATGGGAATATCATAGATATCAAGCTCATCGCGCTCAATAAAAAACAGCAGCAGGTCAAAGGGTCCTTCAAACTGCGGAAGTTTTATCTCATACGTATGCTGCACTTCAGGCTCCATGAAAACAAAAATAGCTTTCACTCTTTACTCTGCTGCATTCAGTCATTCTGAAATATCAACACTCATTGCAATCAATGCTGATTCAAAACGCAAAGAGAGAAGAGAAATTGCTGAAGGTGGACTTACAGGCACTTACAATTTATTTCATTGAGTAATTTTTAACTTCGCAGCAGCATTATAATCCAAAATGGAAATTCAGGCCGGAGACCTACTCTCACAAATCGAATATCCCGCCGATTTACGAAAACTCGGAAAAGATAAACTCTTCGAAGTTTGCAAGGAGCTTCGTCAATACATCATTGATACCGTTTCAACCTATGGCGGACATTTCGGCGCATCACTTGGCGTGGTAGAACTTACGGTGGCCATGCATTACGTCTTCAACACACCTTATGATTTACTCGTGTGGGATGTCGGACATCAGGCATATGGTCACAAGATTTTGACCGGAAGAAGAAACCGATTTCATACCAATAGAAAAAATAAAGGATTGAGCGGGTTTCCTTCGCGATTTGAAAGTGAATATGACACATTCGGAGTTGGTCATTCATCAACTTCCATCTCGGCCGCTCTTGGAATGGCGGTGGCAAGTAAGATGAAAGGCGAAAAAGATCGCAAGGTGGTTGCGATTATTGGCGATGGTGCTATGACAGCCGGACTTGCTTTTGAGGGATTGAATAATGTAGGGACATCCGAGACAGATATGCTCATCATCCTTAACGATAATTGCATGAGCATCGATCCCAATGTCGGGGCATTGAAGGAATATCTCACTGATATCACGATGTCGCACACATGGAACCGTACACGTGAAGAAGTCTGGAAAATTTTAGGAAAAGTAGGTGGCACGTCCTTGCAAAAACAATTTTCAAAAATCGAAGCAAGTTTGAAGGGCGCTGTTTCCCGAAGCAGTAACATTTTCGAAGCAATGAACCTTCGCTACTTCGGGCCGGTGGATGGAAACAACATCGATCGTCTCGTTCCCATTTTAGAAGATTTAAAACACATTTCAGGTCCGAAATTGCTCCACATTGTTACAGTGAAAGGCAAAGGTTATGAGTTGGCCGAGAAAGATCAAACCAAGTGGCATGCACCCGGTTTGTTTGATAAAGTAACCGGAGAAATTTTCAAAAAAGTTTCTGAAAAACCTTCCCCGCCGAAATATCAGGATGTATTTGGAAATACTATTGTCGAGCTGGCAGAAAAAAATCCGAAGATTGTTGGCGTCACTCCGGCCATGCCTTCGGGCTCCTCCATGAATATTATGATGAAAGCAATGCCTGATCGCGCATTCGACGTGGGCATCGCAGAACAACACGCCGTGACTTTCTCTGCGGGATTAGCAACTCAGGGTTTGGTTCCCTTCTGTAACATCTACTCAACATTTCTTCAAAGAGCATATGACCAGGTGATTCACGATGTGGCGTTGCAAAAGCTCCATGTAATCTTTTGCCTTGATCGTGGTGGATTGGTGGGCGAAGACGGCGCTACACATCAGGGAGAATTTGATCTTGCTTATCTGCGCATTATTCCTAACCTGATTGTGAGCGCGCCGATGAACGAAGAAGAATTGCGCAATCTTATGTTCACCGCGCAACTTGAAAAAACAAAAGCACCGTTTGCGATTCGCTACCCACGCGGTGAAGGAGTGATGCCTGATTGGAGAAAACCGTTTTCAGAAATTGAAATCGGGAAAGGAAGAAAAATCTGCGACGGACAAGATGTGTGCATTCTCTCCATCGGTCATCCGGGAAATTTTGTTGTTGAGGCCTGCAGGGAATTAAATGCTGATGATATTTTCCCCGCTCACTATGATATGCGCTTCGTAAAACCGATTGATGAGAACATTCTTCACGAAGTCTTTTCAAAATTCAGCAAGATCATCACAGTTGAAGATGGTGTACTTAAAGGTGGTTTTGGCAGTGCTGTTTTAGAATTCATGAATGAACATCATTACGAAGCTGAAGTTTTCCGCCTCGGAATTCCCGATAAGTTTATTGAACACGCCTCACCGAAGGAACAATATCATGAGTGTCGCATAGATGCAGATGCAATAATTGAAACAGTTCGTGAGTTAATCAAAGTAAAAGTGACCTTGTAAACGAAATAAGAATCAGCGATTGCATTAAAATCCGAAGCCCGCAGATGGTTAGCTGCGGGCTTCGGCATTTCTTATCAGCTTTTATCTATTGTTTGATGACATTTACCGAGTAAGACTCTTCTCCGAGATTCACGCGCATCAGGTACATTCCCGGAGACATTCCATTGAAATTAAGATTCAGCTCATTAGTTCCTTCATTCACTTCAAATGATTGAGCACTCACTCTTCTTCCTAGTACGTCAAATATTTCGATTCGCGCATTTCCGCCGACATCACTCTTAACCTGAATATGCAATTGTTCAGTCACTGGATTTGGATAGTATTTTATTGCTCCTCCATTGAGTTCATTTTGTTGGGTTGTTTGACTCAGCCTAACCGGGTACGATGTGCAGTTTCCCATTGCATGATTGCTTGAATCAATAAGTTTTCCGACAAAAGCATCCGTATTAGGGACGCTGGTGGTATGGTAGCCAACAATTATTTTATCAGCATGCGAAATGATGCCCACATTCGCACTCTTTGTGGAGAAAGCGAAATACAACTCTTTATTCGGCCCAAAATCCATGGTCGGCCCATAACTAAGCGCTTGCTGATTGGTTTCATCTCTCGTACCTCCGAGGTAAGTAGAGTATTTAAGAGTCTGCTGTTGCGTTGATGAAGTTGGATCTGACACTGCCGCAATGAAAGCATCTGTCTTTGTATTTGCATTGTTGGCATTACCATTCAGGTGTAAGAGAAGAGGATTCATCAAAGGAAGATTGATGCTATTGGTCAATCCAATAATGAAAACTCTTCTGTCAGTATCAACACTGGGATTCTGGTAATAGAGAATGCCGTTATCCTCTTCATCTCCGATTCCACCAAAGAAAGTGCTCCATGTGCATTTTCCGGTTGAATCCAGTTTAGTGATGAATGCATCATTTCTTCCGCCAATTACTTTTTGAAATGCATAATTGGACGTCGGGAACGTGCCGCTTTGTGTCCATCCGGTGACAAATGAATTTCCTTTATTGTCTATTGTGAGGCCGCGCCCGCGATCAGTACTCTTTCCTCCGAGATATGTGCCCCAAATCGGAGTATACATTACCCCCCCATTGCTTCCCGGTGAATAAGCCCATTTACCAACAAATGCATCTGTAGCGCCCTTGTACTTCGTTTGACAGGTTCCGTTTGTGGCAATTCCTCCGGCGCTTTCAGTAGTTCCGGAAATAAATATATTCCGATGATTATCGATTACAATGGAATGCCCGCGGTCCTGCTCTGTTGGATTCAGGGTATCATTCACATTAATATCATAGTAACTAAAGAATTTAAGTTGTGACAGGCACGGATCTAAAACGGCTATGTATGCATCACCCTTGTTGTTGTATTTGCTGTCATAAGTATTTAATGCTCCCTTTCCGATATTTAAGCTTTCAGTGTAGCCAGTGGCAAGCACATCATGAGAAACAGGATCAATGGTCAATGATAGCACCTGGTCAATTGCCGGTTGGGAATTGTTCTTGGTTCCTCCTAAAAAAGTCCAGCGAAGCAGTGTTCCGTCATCAGTGTATTTCGCAATCCAACCGTCCCATTCATCATGCCGATATGTTTGCCATACTGGAGCAGTACATGCATCCGAAGAACAATTGAATGCATTATAAATCGAGTCTGTATTTGGAAGCGTTTTACTGTCACCCCCAATGTAGATGTAAGTTTTGCCGGAAGTTGAGTCATGATCTAAAGTCAGGCAATAGCCATAATCACTTCCCTGGGGATTTCCGAAATACTGAATCCACTGAATCGCTCCGCAAGAGCCGTTAGAGTCCACCCAATATTTTGCAAGGAATGCATCGCCATTTCCATAGTAAAAGGAATTCGTATCACAAGCGACCTGTGAAGTGACTGTCACGCTCTTGGTTCTCCCTACTACATAGATAGCTTCCGGTGACACTTTTCTGTCTACGGCGATTCCGTCAATTAATTCTTCTTCAGTAAATCCTGTAGCCGGATCATAATCCGAATCGACATATGTGCCCCAATCGAAATCATTGTATTGTGCTTTAGTTCTTAATGTAAAGGCAAGAAGTAGTGCTGAGAAAAGAATAGTGGCCTTAAACATTGAGTGATTCAGGAAGGCAATCAGATTGGAAATCGCGTTAAGTTTTTTCATACAATACTGGGATTTTTTAAGAGTCATAAACTAAAACGGCAAAAAATATATTTAGTTTTCATTAGCGTGCCATATATTAATTCAATAGATCTAAAATAACTGCTTGCAGTTGCAATTTGCTAATATTACAATTTCCGGTGTGGCGAAGGTAGGTTAAATAGGCAATAGTTACAAATGCGAAAAGGTACACTATACCTCATTCCAACTCCCGTTGGAAATCTGGAAGACATAACTCTCAGAGCAATAAAGGTATTGAAGCAGGTTGATTTGATACTGGCTGAAGACACACGCCATTCCGGTATGCTGCTCAAACATTTCAATATTGAAACAAAAATGATGGCCTATCACCAGCACAATGAGCATCAACTTACGCAACCGCTGGTACAACGAATGAATGCCGGAGAAAACATGGCTTTAATCAGCGATGCAGGCACGCCTGGAATTTCAGATGCAGCATACCTGATCGTTCGTGAGTGCATCCATCAAGGTGTGGAAGTGTTTTGTTTGCCCGGTGCTACGGCTTTCGTTCCTGCGCTGCTGCAATCAGGATTTCCAACAAATGAATTTCTTTTTGCGGGGTTTCTACCTCAGAAAAAAGGGCGGCAATCAAAATTGAAATCACTCAGCAATGAAGCAAGAACTATCATACTTTATGAATCGCCGAATCGTTTGGAAAAATTGCTGGAAGAAATTCGGGAGTATTTCGGCCAAAGAATGGTAAGCGTTTCGCGAGAGCTCACTAAACTTCATGAAGAAACAAAACGAGGAACTCCTTCGGAGCTTCTTCAATTTTTCGGAGGGAAAAATGTAAAAGGCGAAATCGTTGTCGTGATTGCTCCACCTGATGATGTTTAAGAATCTCACAGCAAATATTGTCATCAACCGGAGTCGTGTTATGTTTATCCCGCAATATGAAGCTGCGGAAAATCTAAATCAGTTTGAATGACTCGCCTCCAAAAATTTCTTCTCTCACTCAGCTCCGGAATTCTTTTGTGGCTTGCCTGGCCACCCCTTCCGCTTTTTCCACTGTTGTTTGTTGGCTTCATTCCCATTTTATGGCTTGAAGAAATCTGCAATGATTCCAAAAAATCAGCACGAAATTTTTTCGGGTACAGTTATCTTTCTCTTCTCGTTTGGAATTTGCTCACTACCTGGTGGGTAGGCGCCACTTATTTCGGCACGCATGATATTTCTACTGCGATTGCTGGCTTGATTGCCAATACAGCGAATCCCCTTCTGATGAGTGTTCCCCTCATCGCTTTTCATCGCACGAGAAAAAAGTTCGGTGATCTTATCGGTTATGTATCATTGCCGGCCTATTGGATCACTTTTGAATTCATTCACCTTCGCTGGGATTTAACGTGGCCGTGGCTTACGCTTGGAAATGGATTCGCAGAATTTCCATGGCTCATTCAGTGGTACAGCATCACAGGTGCATTGGGCGGAACATTGTGGATCTTACTTCTGAACATTTTATTGTTCCGCTTGCTTTTGGTTTTTGTTTCCGGGAAAATTTATCTGCCTTACAGAAAAATAATTTTTATCACCATCGCAATATTGATAGTTCCTGTCATCATTTCACTCCTTCAATATTTTTTCTACAATGAAAAAGGAAAAACGGAAAATGTGGTTGTGGTTCAGCCGAACATCGATCCATACAGTACGAAGTTCGATCCACACACACTCGATGCACAATTGCAAACGCTGATTTCTCTTTCGGCCGAAAAAGTGAATAGCGAAACTGATTATCTCGTTTTTCCTGAAACAGCATTGCCCGATGAAATAATGATCAGTGAACTACACACCAATCAATACATCAGAAAACTGCAGCAGTTCAGATCTTCATTTCCCAAACTGAAAATACTTACCGGCATTGCAGCGTACCAGATTTATGACACGATTGAAACGCCCACCACGCGCATGGAAAAACAAGCGGATGGCTCGACACTCTACTGGGACGAATTCAATTCTGCCATTCAACTTGATTCCTCTTCCAACATACCCATTTATCACAAATCGAAACTCGTTCCCGGAGTAGAGCGAATGCCATATCCGCAGCTCTTCAAATTTCTGGAACCTCTTGCCATTAACATGGGTGGCATCACCGGTAGTTTGGGATCACAGCCTCATCGCGGAGTTTTCTTCAGCGCCGATTCAATAGGTAGCGCGCCGCTCATTTGCTATGAATCGGTTTATGGTGAGTACACGAATGAATACGTTCAGCGCGGAGCAAATATTCTTTTTGTGATTACAAATGATGGTTGGTGGGGAAATACGGCCGGATACAAACAACATGTACAATACGGCCGGTTGCGAGCCATCGAAACACGGCGGGATGTGGCACAGTCAGCCAACACGGGCACTTCGGCTTTCATCAATCAGCGCGGAGATATTTATGATGAAACACCATGGTGGCAACCGGCAGTCATCAGTTCAACGCTTCATGCGAACACCGGAGAAACTTTTTACGTGAAGTTCGGCGATGTGATAGGAAGATTGGCTGTGCTCACTACAATTGCACTTTTAATTTATTCGATTGCAAGCCGATTCAGAAAAAGAAAAATGACTGAGGAAAATCTGAAATCATGAACACGGAAAAAATTTGCATGCAGGCCGTGGAGGTGGCAAAAGCAGCCGGAAAATTTATTTCCGGAGAGCGAAAAAAATTCAATCCGTCAGAAATAATTCATAAGGGCCAGCGCGACATGGTTTCTTATGTAGATGTGAATGCAGAAAAAATGATTGTGGATGGATTAACAAAAATTCTTCCGGAAGCTGATTTTCTCACTGAAGAAAACACAGTGACTGCGAAAAGCAGTTCCAGATTTCGATGGATCATCGACCCGCTTGACGGCACAACAAATTTCATTCACGGAGTGCCGGCTTTTTCGGTGAGCATTGCACTGGCACAGAAAAATGATTTGCTCGCCGGTGTTGTTTACGAAATCAATCTTGATGAATGTTTTTATGCATGGAAGAATGGCGGCGCCTATTGCAATGGAGAAAAAATTTCCGTTTCAAAAAATGCCGTGCTGCGTGATTCACTTACAGCTACCGGATTTCCTTACAGAGAATTTCCGCACATGGATCGCTTCTTTGCAACGCTGCGTTTTTTGTTCAACAACAGTCATGGCGTGCGGCGATTGGGTTCAGCCGCTGTTGATCTCGTGTATGTTGCCTGCGGACGATTCGATGGATTTTATGAATACAATCTGAATGCATGGGATGTCGCCGGAGGTGCATTGATTGTGCAAGAAGCCGGCGGCAAGGTGACTGATTTCAGAGGAGGAAATGATTTTTTGTTCGGAAAAGAAATCCTTGCAAGTAATTCGCTACTTCACGATGAGTTACTCAACGCGGTGGTGAATCCATCGAAGTAATTCCCGGATTTCTATAAAACATTCAGCAACTGCTCTTTGATTTTTTCCAGCTCGTCTTTCATCTGAACAACCCGCCTCTGAATTTCAGCGTGGTTGGCTTTGGCACCCAGCGTGTTGATCTCTCTTCCCATTTCCTGAGAGATAAAAGTGAGCCTTCGCCCGTTCGACTCTTTGTCATCAAGCGTCTTCAAAAAGAAATCGCAATGACTCCGCAAACGCACTTTCTCCTCTGAAAAATCAATGCGCTCGACGTAAAAAACCAACTCCTGCTCCAGCCGGTTGCGGTCATATTCTTCTGAAGAAAAATTTTCTTTGATCTGTGATACCAGCCGCGCGCGGATGGATTCAACTCTTTCCCTTTCAAACGGTTCTATCTCCGCGAGCAATGTTGCTACCCGGCGAACATTTTCCCTGAATGATTTTTCAAGCGCCGCGCCTTCATTGATTCTGAAACTCACAAGATCACCGATGGCTGTTTCCATTGTGGCTTTTGCCATTGTCCATTCCTCTTCACTGCTTTCACTTTTTTCAATGCTCAGTACTTCAGGAAGCTGAAGAATGGCAGGGAATAAATTTTTCTTTTCAGCACCAAGTTCTTTCGCCAGCGATTTCAGTTCAGTATAGTATTTCTTAGCAAGCTGGAAGTTGAGAGAAGGCTTTGTGCCATTCGCGCTCTGCACAACAACCATCACGTCGACTTTGCCGCGAATAAGTTTTTCACTGATCAGGTTCCGGATTTCATTTTCCTTATCGCGCAACGATGCTGGCAAACGTAAATTAAAATCGAGATAGCGGTTGTTGAGCGATCTTATCTCCACCTTTACCAATAATTTCTCTGTGGTTTGTTCGGCTATCCCGTAACCGGTCATCGATAATATCATACAATGAAATTTTCAGTGAAGATAGATGTAATGAATGTGCTTTCAATTTTATTCGGTCGCCTTCACTGGATTCAACTTGTCTTTCAATGCAGCAAACGCGAACACGTTTTTCATGCTCACAAGATAAACGCCGAGGAAAATCAGCACGGTGGCTACGATTTTGATCAGCGGATATTGATCGCGGTTCAGCAGCAGGGCAATCAAAGTAGCAAGAGCCGGCTGCAGATAAATATAAATGCCAACCACTGACGGCGCGGCATCCCGCAGTGCGAGCGTGTTTAAAAGGTAAGCGAAGAACGTGGTGAAGAGGACAATGAATCCAAGTTCAATCCAAATGTGCGCAGGAAATGTACGCCATTGGATGGAGGCAAATTCACTCCAGCCGACAGGAAGAACAAACAGCCATCCGAAAATAAAAACCCAGGAGATCACTGTTACAGGATGATATTTTTTCATCAGCGGTTTTACAATGACAAGAAAGATTGCATAGGAAGTTGCGTTGACAAGAACATAAATGTCACCCATTGTTTGTCCCGCTCCGCGCGTCAGTTCTTTTCCCGAAATAATCACGAGCACGGCTCCGGTCGCACCGCTGATCACGCCAAGAATTTTCAGCCACGTAATTTTTTCATCATGATAAATTCCGGAAAGAACAAGAACAAGAATAGGTGTCATGGTCATCATCAAAGCCGCATTGATTGGCGTGGTGATGGAAAGCCCTTTGAAAAACAAAAGCTGATTGATGGCCACACCGAATAGCCCGCAAAGCAGCAGCAATCCCAGGTCACTGCGATTCACTTTTTCACGGACGAAAATTTTCTGAAAAACAAAAAACATAATTCCCGCTACTGTCACCCTGATCACAATGGCACCAAAAGGTTGAATGTAGCCGGGCACCACGTCTTTGGTGACAGTAAAGCTGAACGCATAAATGAGATTGGCGAAAAAAAGATAGAGGTGAGTACGAAGTTTTTGATTCATGCGCACGCAAAACTAAGCGGAGAAAATTTTCTTGCAGACAAATGCAATCAGAAATCCAATCCCATAGAGAAATGCCACATGGGTTTCAGCTTGGCGCCGCTGTCTACACCCTGCGCATAATCCACGCGCATGAAGTAGCCGAGAATAGTGGTGCGCACGCCGCCGCCATAACCGTACACAATCGGTTCTCTGAAATAATTGACGTGAACCGTAATGGGTCCCTGGGTAATGTCGAGCGAATTGAAAGGATTGTCTTTATCATAAGGTGAAAGTCCTTGCCAGGCGGTTCCTGCATCAAAGAATCCTGTGAACTGGAAATTCTTAATAAAGTCAGAGCGGATCGGTGTGTTGAGTAAATAAGAAAAAATCGGGAATCGTAATTCCGTATTCACGAGCGCATAAGAATTTCCGTTGCGGATGTTTTGATCGAAGCCACGAAGATTAGTGGCTGTTGTTTGAAACGCATAGCCGGCATTGAAATCGATCGGTGTTGTTGTATTGAACCCGGGGAAAATTTCATTCTCAGTTCCGCCGAGATAGTAAACGACTTTCTGTTGCCCCCACGATGTAGCGGCATTGAATCGCGTTGCCCAAATGAAGTTGCGGTTTATCTTCAGGTAGTAACGAACATCCGTTCCCGCAGCGAACAAATATGTTCTCTTTCCATCCAGCTGTCGCTGAGCATCACCGTAAATCTTGTAACGCAACCCGTCATAAATATCTGTTTGAACTTTCATCGTGTTATCAAACACGTATTCCAAATGTGCGCTGAGCCACTCATCATTTGCGGGGCCTAAATGCAGGCTGTAACTATCAGTAGCGAGATAATTGATCCGGTCATTTCTAAACGTAAGACTGCCGCGCACACTTCGCACAAAATCGAGCGGATATCGCAGCGTGGCGTCGAGCACATACGTTCTCAGCTTTGCATTCACCGGCAAATACCATAGCGGAGTGAAATCATAGGAAAGCGTCGTGGATTTCCTGTAGGCCGTAAATTTCTTATCGAGACGATGCTTCAGATTTTCATACGTGAGAAAATATTCAGTGCCGTTAAATTGCGTAGGAAAACGAAATCCGCCGGTGATGCGATAATCTTCCATCAAATCAGTGATGGTAGTATTGAGGAAGACATTGAAATCGGGATTATCAAATTGTCCGCCGTAAGCATTGAACGGCTGATAGCGGGTTATGATTAAACTGTTGTCGATTTGCGTCACAATGTTCGACGTCGCAAATTTTACAGAGTAAGGAAGAATTTTCGAGAAGCGGAACGGTGGTGCTTTCTTTTCTCCGTTGGTTGTATCAGAAAGAATCTTCGTCGGGTTCAATGAAAATTCACTTTGGAAAAAATAGTTGTCGGCTTTGGTGGTGTCAGCTTTAATAGTGTCATTAAGCCTCGCCGGTTTCGATTCACTTCCCGGTGCAGGGATTTTAATAGTGACCTCAGGCAGAAGTTTTGCGTAAACAGAAGCGGCATAATCTGTCCATGGAGGGATCGAAGTTTGCCCCGTATCTAAAGAAGCTTTCACAATCGATATTTGATACTTGCCATTGTTGAGCATCAGTTGGGCAATTTTTCCCGCACGAAATGCGTCATCCTGCTCAAGAATAGCAGAAGCATAATTCGTAAGAGGAGCGGTAATGGCTGTATCGCGGTAAGCAGGAACACGATCGGTTGAATCAGGTGAAAGAATTTTTGCTGCTATTAATGAATCGATATTGTATTTCGGGTTGACCACCGTAGAATCATGGAAATAGTAATACCGATCGTAGTGGTCAAACACGCTGTCGATGTAACCCGTCCATCGATTCCTGATGCCGTTGTAATCACTCAGGAAAGAAAAATGATCGTGGTTGAAACTGCCCGGCGATGATTCATTAGCAAAAATGGTTTGTGTCACCTGTAAAACCGTTTTCGATTTCTTTTTTGTATTGTAGAAAAACAAATTGTAGTTGCCGACGGGGCGCGTGGTGTCAGCCTTTGTGGTACGCAGTGTATCACTCTTTCTGTTCGAAACAAATAATATTCCCTGCCTCGTCGGGAGTTTTATGAATGTCGGATCGAGATCATCATAATAGTCATTGGTGATCTGTTCCAATTTTCCCGAGCGGATGTTGTAGAGGAAAATATCGGATTGGCCCTTGTCTTCGGCGGAAACCACGAGCGTATTTGCATCTGAGTAATCGAAAGAAAAAATCTTCTGAAAACTCACAATGTCCTTTTTCTCCTTCGAATGTTTGTCGAGATCGTAAGTGACCAGCCTCATACGGTTTCTCCGCCAGTAAAACATTGACAATTCTTTTCCCGAGGGAGAAAATGCCAGCTGCGGCTGCGCATAATCGATCGGCTGCGTGATGTTCTTGAATCCTTTGCTGAGAAGTGTTTTCGTTTTTCCATTGTCAAGATCGCGATAGCATACTTTGTATTTGCCAAGATTATTTTTTACGAACGCCAGCCCTGATGCATCGTTATTGATCTTTACTTCATTGATCACCCGTGGCGAACGTTGCTTTACGGTGATGGTGCTGCGCTCGTCGGGCATGTCTCTCTTCTTGGTGTCAGCAGTATATTGGTCGTCGTAGTACTGGTACCATTCATCCAGAAAATCCTTTACCGTTTTTCCAAACACAAAACTGAATCCACTCTCCATACTGCGATTGATGCGCGTGAGGTAAAGCAGATTCGGAATTGAGGGTTCACCGTATTTCAGCCCGATGTAGTGCCATACGGCCTGACCTGCGAAGCGTGCGTCTGCGCCGGTGAGCTTGTTGAGTTTTTTGTATTTACCGCTTATAATGCCATCACGCAAAATATTATCGTCTTCAGTGCTCCATGAATTGCCGATGTAAGCGGTTAATCCATCCTTAAACCATTGCGGAAGTTTCAGCAGTACGGCATTTTGCACGGCCTCGCCCAGGCTTCCGCCGTAAAGCATGTTCGTGAGAAAAATTCCGGCCATGCCTTCACGGATCTGTTCCTGCAGGTGCTGATGATTTCCATCGAAGTAGATGAACATTTTATTACCGATAATCTTCGTCATTCCACCCGTGTTATTGACGTCGATTCCGTATCCGATGTTGGATTGCTTGAGATCATCAAGGTTATTGTAAACAAGAATCTGAATACGGTCGAGCATTTTATATTCTAGTTTCTGCTCGATGTCATTCATCTCTCTTTCTGCATCCACAATCGTAAACTTTCCGATTTCCTGTCCGCCGAGGTAGTAATACACTTCAAAGCGATCAGTTTCGTAGAAGCTCCATACAAAATCTTTGTACTGCACACGGTTTTGTCCGAAAAGCTGATCAGGAGTCTGCGCTTGGGCCGCTGCAGTTTCAGAAGACACTTGGCAGAAGAGAAACCAAATTGCGGACAGGAATAAAATAACTTTGTCGCACTTCATCGTCAAACAGTCACTGTAAAGGACTTCGAAAATAAAACATTTCATTCATGATTCATTTGCATCAATTTGTATTTAACGATTTTCAGGAGAACACTTATCTGCTGTGGGATGAAACCCGTGAATGTGCAATCATCGATCCGGGTTGTTTTTATCATAATGAAAAAGAAGATCTGAAAAAATTTATTGAAGGAAAGAATCTGAATCCTGTTCTATTGCTGAACACGCATTGCCACATCGATCATGTTTTCGGAAATAAGAACGTGAAAGAAACGTATCAGATTCCTTTTCTAGCGCACAGGGATGATGAATTTTTTCTGCAAAGAATGACGACCACTGGCCAGATTTACGGACTTTCGGTTGAATCGTCTCCTTTGCCCGATAAATTTTTGAATGAAGGTGACGAAGTGAAGTTCGGAAACACCATTCTGAAAGTGATTCACACGCCAGGTCATTCGCCCGGCGGAATTTGTTTTTATCATGAGGAATCGTCAACGCTTATAGGCGGCGATGTACTGTTTCAGGGAAGCATCGGACGCTTTGATCTTCCCGGCGGCAATTATGAAACGCTGATGCGATCGATCACGAAAAAACTCTTTTTACTTCCCGACGAAACAAAAGTTTACACCGGACACGGATCCATGACTACGATTGGTGAGGAGAAAAGAATGAATCCGTTTGTGCTGGAGTATGAAGCTGAGATGAAGCCAAAATAGTCAACTCATCTCTTCAAACATTCCCGTCTTTTTATTCTTTGTGACATTTTCCCAGCGAAAAAATCTTCCATTCATTGCCACATAAACTCCGTGAGGCAGTGACTGAACAAATGCAATTGCGCTTCCCAGATTGAAAAATCCATCCGATGATCCGAATTTAAAAGGAATCATGGCCCCCGTGAGAACAATTGTTTTCTGAAGATTGGCTTTGCCGAGCGCGCGTGCTGTATCCTGCATCGTATCCGTCCCGTGAGTGATCACGATTTTTTCCTCCTCACATTTCGCGCAATAATTCAAAATGATTTCGCGATCTGCATCCGTCATTTCGAGTGAATCAATCATCATGAGTGTTCGCACATCAATATCCACTGTGCACCGCCCCTGGCGAAGCATCTCGGACACATGTGTTTCCCTGAAATAAAGATTGCCGGTGAGTTCATCGTACTCTTTATCGAACGTTCCGCCGGTGATGAGGATCATGATGCTCATTTCAAAAAAAATTTCTCGCTGAAAAATAAATAAAGACCCGTTATGAATCTATAATTATGATACACATAAATAATTTTGAATTGTCATTTTACTACCTTCGACCAAAATGCTGTAATTTTTCACTCCCGATTTAATTTTTTCATCAAACCAAAAACACGCACTATGAAAAAAATTTACATGCTCTTCTTTTCAGCGATTATCGCATTAAGTGCTCGTGCCCAATGGACACAAGTTGGAACTGCATTCACAGGAAGCGTTCGCGGAATGTATTTTTTTAATGCTGATACCGGTTTTGCAGTAGGTGGTGACAACCTCAGCACAGGATACATTGCCAAAACAACGGATGGTGGCGTGACCTGGAGCTCGACAAATATTGCAGGAACCACACTGCTACGCTCAGTCATGTTTGTCAATTCAGATACGGGATTTACTTGCGGAGCAGGCGGTACTCTTTTTGAAACAACTAATGGAGGAACCACGTGGACAAATACACTGACAAATGCCAGCGAATATTTCAGAGCTGTAGATTTTATTTCATCGCAAGTCGGCTATTTAGGTGGCGCGGCCGGAACAATACTGAAAACTACGGATGGCGGCGCGACATGGACAACAATCAATACGGGTGAAACTACAAGCGACATTATTCAACTGCAAATGGTTGATGCGAATAATGGTTATGCAGTTGCTTCGAACTCATCTTTTCTTCAGGGATACATTTTTGCTACAACCGATGGTGGAGATACATGGACACAAGTTCATTCCGACGCATCCATCGGATTTCTCGCACTCACCGTAATCAATGCTCAGACGGTTTATGTCGGCGGAAACGGCCAAACAATTCTTAAATCTACTGATGGAGGAGCCACATGGAACAGCGTATACACCGGAACAGCCGGAACATCATTTCGCTCTGCAGCACATACTTCTGACAATATTATTTATTTAGCTGATGATGGAACAGGCAATGCAAGCAACGGGAGCATTGCGAATACAGAAGATGCAGGTGCAACATGGAGTGACACTTCATTCACCGGCATTATTTTTTTGAACATCACTTTTCCTACATCGAATGTTGGATACGCATCAAACACTGTTGGCGGAATTTATAAGCTTGTGATTCCTCCTCCACCACCGCCTGCGTGGACTTTAGTCGGCACAGCGTTCAGCGGATATGTGAGGGGATTGTTCTTCACCAGCGTTGACGTTGGATATGCAGTAGGTGGCGATCAAGTCTCAACAGGTTACATTTCTAAAACCACTGATGGCGGCTCCACGTGGACTGCAACTTCATTTACTCAAAGTAATCTTCTCCGATCAGCAAGTTTTGTAAATGCAGATACAGGATTTGTGAGCGGAGCATCCGGCGTGTTATTCAGAACGACAGATGCGGGAGCCACATGGAATTTGATTTACACAGGATCAGGTCAGTATTTCAGAGCAGTTGATTTTGTTTCATCGCAAGTGGGTTTTCTTGGCGGTGCCGCAGGAACCATTTTGAAAACTACCGATGGTGGAAATACTTTCACCACATACAATCTCGGCGAAACTACCAGTGATGTAATACAGCTTCATATGGTTGATGCAAATACAGGATATGCCGTTTGCTCGGCCGGTGTTTCTCCATTCGCCAATGGATATGTATATAAAACAACTGATGGTGGCGATACATGGTCGCAAGTTTATTTTGATCCAAGCACGGGCCTCTTAGGTCTCGCTGTCGCGGATGATCAAAATGTTTATGCCGGTGGCCTTAATGAAACCATTATTAAAACTTCGGATGGAGGATCGACATGGAGTTCTGTTTACACCAACCTTACCAATGTCGCTATAAGAACCGGATTTGCGCCTTCTGCAAACAGAGTTTTTATGGCGGATGATGGATATTATGTGACGAGCTCTGAAGATGGAGGATCGACGTGGAGTGATACTACATTCGGCTCGTTAGGATTCTACGCTATGCATTTTCCGACATCAACAGTTGGGTATGTTGCAGATGGTTCAGGTAATGTCTACAAGATCACTCTTCCCTGCGAAGTTCTCGCTACACCTGGAGCAATTAACGGGAGCACTACTCTTTGCAGCGGCGATACAGTGGCGTATTCGGTTGATGCTGTTTCAGGAGCTCAATCCTACGACTGGACTGTCCCAAGCGGAAGCTCCATTGTTTCAGGTGAGAACACAAATTCAATTATGGTAGCGGTTGGAACCAACTCAGGTTCTGTTTCGGTTACGGCTTCAAGTGACTGTAGTGTCAGTGAAGCTTCCACACTTGCTTTGACTGTCAACATTACTCCTGATGTTCCTATAATCACATTTACTTCAGGCGTTCTACAGTCAAGTGCTTCATCGGGAAATCAATGGTACATTGACGGCACGGAAATTCCGGGAGCGACCGACCAAAACTATACGCCAACTGAAGATGGAGATTACACCGTAATCGTTACCGTTGATGGGTGTACCGCGCAGTCTCAGCCATACTCAGTGATAAGTCTTGGTGTCAGCAATGCGATCAACAGTGCAGCCATAACTATCATGCCCAATCCCATGAATCAATCTTCGCAAATAAATATTTCTGCTTCCAATGCAAAACGAATTTTGATTTCTGATGCGCAAGGAAGAGTGATGTTAAATTTGCCAATCACATCAACTCAACTTATTCTGAGCAAAGAAGATTTCAGTGCCGGAATTTATTTCGTTCAACTCATGAATGACAAGAATGAATTGATTAGCCGTGCTAAATTGATCGTTCAATAATTTCACAGAGGAAATAAAAGAAACGCCACGGCAGATATGCTGTGGCGTTTTTGTTTTCAATTCACGAATTAATTCGGGGACTTTTCTATTTTGCAGTGAATCCGTTTTCAGGCAAATCCCTTATGACCATTTCCGAAGCGCAAAACCAAATTGACAATTGGATCCGCTCAACCGGCGTCCGTTATTTCAATGAACTCACCAACATGGCCATGCTCACTGAAGAAGTAGGTGAAGTGGCGAGAATCATCGCACGCAAATACGGTGAGCAATCCTTCAAAAAAAGTGATGAAGAGAAAAATCTTGCTGATGAATTGGCTGATGTGTTATTTGTGCTCATCTGCATCGCCAATCAAACCGGCGTCGATTTGACTAAAGCTTTGAAACGAAATCTCGAGAAAAAAAGTAAAAGAGATTCGACTCGTCACCGGCAAAACAAAAAACTTAAGTCGAGGTGAAATGATTTACTTTTGAAATCTAAAGATTCAGCCAATGAAAAAGATTTTTTTGATTCTCGCTCTCTCAATTGCAGTGATTGGAGTGCGCGCTCAGCAAAGCACAAATACATCATCAGGCGCAACGACCACGCTTACTGATTCAAAAGACAAGCAGTGCCACGGTGTAACCAAAGATTGCCCGATCCTGTGCACGCATGATCAAACATCAGCGAGTATGAGTTCAACGCATGAAAATGCAGGTGCTGCTCCCGCTGCTGAAAAATCAAGCAAGAAATCGAAACACAAAAAGAATGATGCTGCTGATATGGATTGCTGCAAAGGACATACAAACGGTACCTGCAATATGGACATGTCGAAATCATCGGGTGAAAAGAGCAGTTCGGATAATCAGATGAAAGATTCAACGACGCCTTCCAATAACAACTCGCCAAAGTAACGGTCACTAAAAACTATTTTTGGAAAGCACCCGACAGACTCGGGTGCTTTTCTTTTTCAGCGTTGGTCTACTTAGTTTCAAAAGCAAAAGGAGAATAATTATACTTGCATCCACTTTGAAATTGCCAGCATGAAAAATTACCCGCTTCCTATTCTTCTCTTCATCTTCACTCATCAGGTAATTGCCCAACGAATTGCTCCGGTTCCCGCTCAGCAGAATCCCATAGCCATTTCAGGTGGAACAATTCACGTTGGCAATGGTCAGGTAATTGAGAATGGAACCATTGTTTTCAATCAGGGAAAAATTGTTTACACCGGTGCAAGCAGTGGTGCTCCATCCCTTCCAAACACACAAACGATCAATGCGCAGGGGAAACAAATTTATCCGGGGATCATTGCTCCCAATTCCTATCTCGGACTTATTGAGATTGATGCAGCACGCGCCACCAACGATATTTCTGAAACCGGCACCTTCAATCCGGGCGTTCGGAGTTTAATTGCTTACAACACGGACTCCAAAGCAATTCCAACAGTGCGATCAAACGGAGTTTTGCTTGCACAAACTGTTCCTCAGGGCGGAATTATTTCCGGTGCCTCTTCCATCATGCAACTCGATGCATGGAACTGGGAAGATGCGCAATACAGAGCCGATGACGGCATTCATCTCAACTGGCCGGGGTTTTTCAGTTTTCAATTTAAAGACAACTTCGCTTCCACATCAGTAAGTGATGACTATGAAAAGCAAGTGACACAGATCCGTCAATATTTTTCGCAGGCGAAATCGTACAATGAAGAAACCTCACACACAGATCGCAACATAAATTTCGAAGCGATGAAGAGCTTATTTGATCAAAGCAAAACACTTTTCATTCATTGCGATTATGTGAAGGAAATCATCAACGCCGTTGAGTTCGCCAAAGATTTCAACCTGCGAATGGTGATTGTGGGTGGAAGAGATTCTTATATGTGCGCAGATGTTCTGAAGGAAAATAATGTTTCCGTCATTCTCGGAAATGTTCATTCATTGCCGGCCGGTGACGATGTAGAAGTGGAAATTCCGTATGAAACTGCAGCAATGCTGAATAAGGCAGGTGTGAACTATTGCCTGAGTGTTTCCGGTTCATGGCAAATCAGAAATCTTCCATTCATGGCAGGAACAACAGTTGCTTACGGAGTGAGCAAAGAAGATGCACTGAAATCAATTACCTCTTCCACTGCGCAAATCTTAGGAATTGATGATCGAACAGGAACCCTTGAAACAGGAAAAGACGCGAACATCATCATCTCGACCGGCGATGTGCTCGATATGAAAACGAGCAACATTGAATCTGCTTTCATTCAGGGAAGACAAATCAATCTCGATAATTCGCAGAAGCAGCTTTATCAAATTTACATGCAGAAGTACGGGCTTAAATAAATTGTCAGGCTATTCAGCCCAATCTTTCTTTACAACGAGAATGCTCTTCGAGTCTCCATCTGTTGTTGCTCTCAAATAATAAACGCCCGGAGCAAGATGTTTTCCGTTCAGGTTCACGTTCGCAACGCCATCGAAAGCTGAAACTGTTTCTTCCATCATCAGCTGACCAAGATTGTTGTACAACTGCACAAGCACAGTCCCGGATTCATCGGCATCAATGTCGGCGTTAAATCCGTCATCAAACGGGTTGGGTGAAACTTTCATGTGAAAAACATGACCTCCGTGATGAAACCCGTTGGCTGCTTTGATGGTGGGTGAGAGAAAACAAAACTTTTGCAGCGTATCGATAGAGAGCGTGTCAGAAAGTGCCGTTCTCATACTATCGAGTTTAACACGGTATTGCTGAATCAAAGCCTGATAGTTTGGATCCTTAATCAGATTGTTGTTTTCTCCCGGATCATTCGCAAGATCGAAGAATTCCTCTGTTGATTGGTCGCACTGATAGTGAATGTATTTGTAATTAAAATCACGAACACACCGAAGTGATGGTGTTGGTGTGGAATCCGCGTCAGTGTTGTCAGAACTGAGTTTTATGTTTTCAATCATAATAATTTTGCGCACGGTTCTGCCGATAGCTTGTTTGTGAAGCGATATTCCCTGAAAGTGATAAGGAGTTGCGCTGATCTTTGCCGCTTCAAGAATAGTGGGTGCGATATCAGTATGAATACCAAGACTTGAAGTAATAACCGTTCCAGCTGCAAACCATTTTGGATACCGGATAAACATTTGCTGACGGATGGACGGATCATAGGCTACTCCTTTCCCTGCAAGCTGATGCTCGCCATATAATGAACCGTTGTCACTGGTAAAAATGATCATCGTATTATCCAGAATGTTGCGCTCAGTGAGGATATTGAAAATGTCACCGAGATTGCGATCGATACTTGCCGTCCCTTCAAAATATTGTTCATAATCATTCTCGAGAGTTGCTGTATCAGTATAATACCCGCGATCATAAAGGAAGGAAGGAAAATTGGTGGTGTACCTGGGGTAATTAGGGGGAATCGGCATTGGATCATTTGCATAAATACCGGCGTATTGCGGCTCAGGAATAATCGTCTTGTGCGCTACCTGATGCTCCACGCACACCAGGAACGGTGTGTCGATATCATTCAAAACACGATCAGATGAATCCACAATAATTGTGGAAGTATTTCCGGTCAAAGTCTCAAGTACGCCGTTGTAATTAAATTTCGGATTGATGTAGTCTGTTTCACCTTGCTTGGCAAACCAATAATCCCATCCGGGTTGTGGCGCGATGTACACATGGTACTTCCCGATAAGTGCCGTGTGATATCCTGCGCTGTGAAGTATCGTGGCAATCGTTGGTAAATTCGAAAAATATTGTGAGTTATTGTTGTAAGCACCGTTGCTGTGAGGGTAGAGTCCAGTCATAATTGAACTGCGCGACGGAATGCAGAGTGAATACACGCAGAAATAATTGGCAAAATTGGCGCCTTCATCTGCCACGCGATTAATATTCGGGCAATTAAACCAAGCGGGACCTCCTGTGGGTCCGTAAGTATCGTTTCGCATGTCGTCGCCGATTACCAATACAATATTGGGGCGAGCGGCCTGAGCATAAACTTGAATTGCAGTAAAAAATAGTAAAGAGAAGATGATAAATACAATGGCATTAGTTCGCATAACAAAATATTATCCGCCAAACTTAAGACTATTGATTGAAAGCAGCGAAATCAGAATTTCAAAGAACAAATCCAAATCTTTGTGGAGCGGATGACTTAATTCGTCTAAATGATTTGACTGTACATAATAAGATCGGAGATACTGAAGTTATGAGCAAAAAGAAATTGCAAAGACTGGCCGAGCTCGAAACTTTTCCCAATGTATTTCAACTGCAGAAAGAGTTGCAGGGAAATTGGAATCGATTGGTTTTTAAAAATTCTAATCCGATAACACTCGAGCTTGCCTGTGGAAAAGGAGAATACTCACTGGCGATGGCCCGTAAATTCCCTCAGCGAAATTTCATTGGAATCGATATTAAGGGAGCGAGAATATGGCGTGGCGCCAAAACGGCGATGGATGAACAACTCATTAACGTGGCATTTCTCAGGACCTACATCGATCATCTTCCTGAATATTTTTTACAGGATGAAGTGGAAGAAATCTGGATTCTCTTTCCCGATCCATATGTGAAAAAGAGTAAAGAAAACAAGCGATTGACTTCCTCATCGTTTCTTAAGCGTTACCAGCAAATAATAAAAACGGATGGGTTGGTTCACCTGAAGACCGATGACAATCAGCTTTTTCAGTTCACCCTGGAAACATTAATGCAGCAGGGAGCAAAAATAATTTTTCGAACTTCTGATCTTTATTCCGAAGATCTGCCTGATGAGATACTAAACGAAAAAACTTTTTACGAAAAAATGCATTTGGCAAATAAAAAGACAATCAAGTACGTGAAATTTATTTTGAAATGACAGACAACGAAAAGGATTTCTTCACCCGAGTTTACGAAGTAGTGCGAAAGGTTCCCCGAGGGAGAGTGACAAGCTACGGAGCCATAGCGGATTTCCTGGGCACAGGATTATCGGCACGCATGGTCGGGTGGGCCATGAACAGCAGTCGCACATCTGTGTTCCCTGTCCCGGCTCATCGGGTAGTGAACAGAAAAGGATTACTAACAGGAAAACATCATTTCACAACTCCTACTCTTATGCAGGAACTGCTCGAAGCGGAAGGAATTGAGGTGATCGATGATCAAATTCAACGCTTTAAAAAAATATTCTGGGATCCAGCCAGTGAACTTCGGCAAAAAAGTAAAAAAACACCGGTTACATTTCCTCCGAAAAAGAAAAAAGGACGCAGATGAATTGGTGCGTCCTTTTTTCACAAATTGTTATTTCAGTTATTTCGGATCGCGGTGAGCAACCAGCCTTTCACGGAATAATTGCGGATTACGCATGGCGCTTACCGGAGAAATTCCATGGTTTTTCAAAAAATCACGATGTGTGATAATTGAATGTGCAAGTCTTGGATGCTCACTCCGGAAATCCATCACAAAATCTTTGGCTTTTGCGCGGCGGAATTCGTGTCGTTCAAATTTCCGTTTTTGTTGTGCTCGATTTCCGATTAACTTTTCAGGTACCGCTTTCGTAACAACTGTGGTTGAAGTTATTTTTGATTTCGCATCCGGCGCTGCGTTGGCAGCGTACACAGATGCAGCAAGCGAAATAACCAAACTTGCCGTCATCAATGAAATTAACTTTCTCATTTTTCATTTCATTTAATACAGAATAAATTTCCAAGTGCATGCCAGAACATGATTTTACTTTAGCTGAAAATGTTTTAACGCTCACTTAACATGTGTGGAATTGTCGGTGTCATTGCCAAAAATGAATTGGGTAAAGAATGGGCGAAATATATCCCTGCTGCCACCGCAGCACTCAAGCAGCGCGGACCTGATGCACAAAATTATTTTTCAGGTGATGATGCTGAATTGGGGCATTGCCGGCTCACCATTATTGACTTAAGTGAATCAGCCAATCAGCCCATGCATGATGACGAACTTGTGACAATCTACAATGGAGAAATTTTCAATTTTAAAGAGATCAGAAAAAAGCTTGAGGAAGATCGTGTTCCGTTCAAAACTCAATCAGACACTGAAGTATTGCTGAAGCTTTATAAAATGTATGGCGAAAAAATGCTTGACCATCTCAACGGCTTTTTTGCTTTCGCCATTTATGATAAGAAAAATAAAAGCTGTTTCGTGGCCCGCGATCGTTTCGGTGTGAAGCCTTTGTTTTATTTTGAAAACGAAAACTGTTTTCTGTTCGCTTCCGAGCTGAAATCGCTGCTTCAGTTTCCGATTCCAAGAGAAATTGACCATGAATCGCTTTACGAATATCTTCAGCTCAATTACATTCCTGCTCCTAACACTATTTTTCGGAACGTAAAAAAATTACTGCCGGGTCATTTTCTCCATTTTCAGAATGGAACAGTTGAATGTAAGAGATATTATTTGCTCGATGAATCATCAGAAAAACAGATAGCGGTAACTAACTACAGCGAAGCAAAAAATCGTTTGTTCGAGCTGCTAAATGATGCGGTGCGTTTGCGGCTAATTAGTGACGTACCGCTTGGCGCTTTTCTCAGTGGCGGAATCGATTCATCGATTGTGTGCGGGCTTGCCTCACGCCACACACAGCACCTCAAAACTTTTTCAATCGGTTATCGTGAGCATGAGTTTTTTGACGAAACAAAGTATGCGCGGCTCGTATCAAAACATTTCAATACGGAGCATACGGTTTTTTCATTGACAAGAAGCGATTTGCACGAATCTTTGTTTGAGGTGCTTAATTACTTTGATGAGCCATTCGGTGATTCTTCAGCATTACCCGTATATATTCTTAGCCAACACACGAGAAAGCATGTTAAAGTTTCACTCAGCGGCGATGGCGCCGATGAGTTGTTCGGCGGCTACCTCAAGCACCTTGCTGAATTCAGGGCGAGGAATCAGCAACTACCGGAATTGAGTGCAGCTTTTTTATCTCCTCTATGGAAACTAATTCCAAAATCCAGAAACAGTTCATTGTCAAACCTCGCTCGAAAAGCGCAGCGATATTCAGATGGAATAAAATTAAATCTGCACGATCGATACTGGAAATGGTGTTCAGTGGCAGATGAAGAACAAGTCACTGCTTTATTGCAATTGCACCATGAAGAAACACAATATGCTCAGCGGAAGAATTATTTAACCCGATATATCGGAAGCAAGAAAGATTTGAATGACGTTTTACTCAACGATGTTTCGATGGTATTACCGGATGACATGCTCTCAAAAATTGATTACATGTCGATGGCAGCAAGCCTGGAAGTACGCACGCCGTTTCTTGATTATCGTGTCGCAGAATTTGCTTTTTCTATTCCGGCTTCGTTCAAAATTGATCGCCGCCACCGTAAGAAAATTGTTCACGATGCTTTCAGAGATTTCTTGCCTCCGGAACTTCGGAATCGACGAAAGCAGGGTTTTGAAATTCCACTTCACAGTTTTCTCACACGCGAGTTAAAGCCAATCCTTCATAACTATGTTTCTGATTCATTCATACTTGAACAAAAAATTTTTGACCTTTCCGCCATTCGAAACCTTTTGGAGCAACTTTATTCCTCTAATCCCAATGATAGTGCAGCACGAATGTGGGGCTTGCTCGTATTTCAGCACTGGTGGAAACAATGGATGTCTTAAACCTATCGCCCATTGAATAGAAATAGTCTTTGTAATTTAAGAGATCAGTTTTGCTGATATCGATTCATCTGAAAAAATCTGATTAGCATCGCACCCTAATAAAAAATGCTGCGTATTTTGAAATAGCCTGTTGAATCGAAATCTATGCCTCGTGTACTCCGACTCATTAATCGCCTGAATCTTGGAGGACCCACTTTTAATGCGGCCTATCTTTCCCGCTATCTCGCACCGGAATATGAAACGTTGCTTGTAGCAGGCATGATTGACGATTCAGAGGCGAGCTCCGAATTCATTCTGAATGAGATGGGGCTTAAACCAATGTACATTCCGGAGATGTTTCGCGAAATCAATTTTGTGAATGATTCGCGAGCATACATTCGACTAAAGAAAATTATTCGTGACTTCAAACCTGATATTGTTCATACACATGCCGCAAAAGCAGGCGCCATCGGACGAATGGCCGCCCGCGCGTGTGGTGTTTCTGCCGTTGTTCACACTTTTCACGGTCATGTTTTTCATTCTTATTTTTCTAAGTGGAAAAGCAATGTCTTCGTCAATATTGAAAGGCAATTGGCCAAACGGAGCAACCGCATCATTGCCATCAGTCAAAAACAAAAACGCGAACTCAGTGATGAATTCAAAATATGCGCGTCTGAAAAAATAGAAGTGATTCCTCTGGGTTTCGATCTTACCAAATTCCGTGAGAATAAAGAGGAAAAGAGAAAAAAATTTCGACAAGCATACAAGGTCGAAGAGGATGAGATTGTAATTTCAATTGTTGGAAGACTAGTTCCTGTGAAAAATCACCGGCTGTTTCTTTCTGCGATTGCCTCTGTCAGCAAGAAAACCCCGAAGAAAATTCGCGCCTTCATTGTCGGAGGTGGCGAAGAATGGAATGCGCTTCATGAATATTCGAGAATGCTTTCATTAAATAATAATAATAACACCAATCGTAAAACGGGAAACCCCACGATTACATTCACTTCATGGATTAAGGAGGTAGATGAGGTATACGCAGGTAGTGATATTGTTGCGCTTTCTTCACTAAATGAAGGAACACCAGTGAGCATTATTGAGGCATTGGCAGGAGGCAAAGCAATTGTCACTACGGATGTAGGCGGCATTAGTGACATTGTCCTTCAGGGCGTAAATGGATTCATTGTGCCCAGTGGTGATCAATCATCATTTTCAGAGGCCTTGTTGAAACTGATAGAAAATCCTTCGCTGCGGGAAGCGATGGAAAACAACGATTCTGACTCGGTATATGAAAAGTTTAGCTATCAGCGACTGGTGGAGGAAACCAGAGCGCTCTATACGCGCCTAATCTGAAACTAAAACTTGATTTTTTCCGTACTTTTAGCAGCTTGGTTCTGAGAAAAATATAAGGTGGCATAGCTGAAACTTTAGAAATTTCCGAAGGAATAATTCGGAGGGTATTTTTTCCTTTTCAATGACTAGAAAATAAATTTCGCTATCTTGAAGAAGCTCCTTTGGCTTGCGGCAATTACAATGCTTCTGAATTCCTGCAAGGTTTTTTTTCCTGATCGACTGTTTAAGATTGAAACGGATAAACTGGCAATGTCCGATACTTTGAGAACGCCGAAAGAATACGTGATTCGGCCCGGCGACTTGTTGGCCATGGGAGTATTTTCAAACAATGGGTATCAATTAGTGGATGTACTTACCCAAGAGAATTCTTCGTTCTCCGCAATGAAATATTTGGTGCGATCGAATGGGTTTGCCATTCTTCCTATGCTCGATTCAGTCTCGGTGGCAGGAATGAGCATAGCTCAAGCAGAACAGATGCTCGCACAGAAGTACAGTTATTATTTTGTAAATCCATTTATAAGAATTGACGTTACCAACAGAAATGTCTATGTTTTCAGAGGACGTACAGGTGCGCAGGTAGTGACTTTAGACCATGATAACACTAATTTGATTGAGGTTATTGCAAAAGCAGGCGGAGTTCCGATAGGAGGCAAAGCTTACCGCGTACGAATCTTGCGTGGCGACCTAAACAATCCGACTGTTTTTGACATTGATCTTTCAACTGTGGAAGGAATGCAAAAAGCTAACTTAACCATGGTAGCGAATGATGTCGTTTACATCGAATCGCGTCTCACTTCATCAGATGTTCTCAGCCAGTATTTGCCGGTACTCACATTCGTGTCAACGACGCTGGCTTTGGTTCTCACTATACAGGCTGTATTTAAATGAAAGATGATCGGACCATATTGAGCCCGTTGCAGCGATTACTGGGTGAAGATTTCAACCCGGCATTACTTGTAATCATGGTAAGGAAAAGCCTGCTTTGGTGTATCCTGATCATGCTGGTGACTATTTCTGCCGCACTTCTCTATCTGCGCTATACATTACCCACTTATGAAGTGAATGCCGCATTGATTGTAAAACCCATTAACACCGCACAGGCACTCGACATCCAAAACAATCTTTTTCAAACCAAGAGCACTGATTTGGATTTGCAGAAGGATATTCAGCTGATGAAATCAAACGTGATTCTCGATCGGGTTATTGATTCTCTCAATCTTCAAGTTGGATATTTCCTGGCCGGAAAAATTTTACACGAAGAATTATACAAGAATCATCCTTTTACCATTACCCTCAGTAATGTCAACGACGACATGTATGATCGACCCATCCGTTTCAGAATTCTTTCGGATCAGAAATATCAAATCGATTTCTCAGCTGAGGGCAGTGGCGCCTGGAAAACTTTTGAGTTCAACAAGGAATATACAACGTCCTCCCTCACCTTTCAAACAACGCTTAACAGTAGTTATTATGCACGAGATCCTTCAGGAGCCAGTGAATACTTTTTTATTATTCATTCACCAGCTTCGCTGTATGCGTCACTCAGGTCAGCACTACTTATCGCCCCTTCTGCACCAACGGTCGGTCTTGTAATGCGAGATTTGAAGGCTCAAAAAGCAGCAGATATCGTGAATGCTGTTGCTGATGAGTTCATCAAATATGATAAGGAGAAAAAGACCGAGAGCGCAACGCTCATATTAAAATTCATCGAGGCACAAGTTGATTCAATCAGCAATGATCTCCATAATTATGAAGATCAGATGACTTCATTCAAGCTCGCTAACGGAGTCGCTATCTCCTCAATGGAAGAAGAAATCAATACAGAGCTTAAGGATCTAAAAAAGCAACAGGAAGAGTTGAATATCGAACTCAGCACGCTTGAGTACTACAGGAAATTTTTCCTTCAATATCAAGATTCTTCCCGTCTTCTGTTCGGAATTATCGATGATCAGCATAGCGGCCTGAGTGATAATATTCAGGCTCTCGATCATCTTCAATCGCAGTATAAAGAACTTTCATTGCGCTTGACGCCGAACAACCCTGAAATACTTAATCTGCAACAACAGATTACCGACATGAAACACAACATCCTCTCAAGCATTCTAAACGCTGAGGATAAAGTAAACGAAAAGCAAAAGCAGGTAGAGTCGGAGACAAATCAATATCTGGCCCAGTTTGCTAGCGTACCAGGGATTCAATCGGAATATCTTAAACTTTCCCGACTTAGCGATTTGAAAGAGAAATATTACCTGTTGCTGCTCGATAAGAAAAGTGCATTCAGTATAACCAAGGCAGGTTTTGTTTCTGATTATACGATACTACGAAAAGCTGAACCTACAACCATTCCCGTATCGCCCAACAGTCCGCTCATCAAGCTTTTAGGAATTGTTATTGGCGTAATCCTATGTATTATGGTAATTGTGATCAGATATCTTCTGCATCACAAGATTCTCTCGGTATCTGAAATTGCCCGCTACTGTGACGCCGGAATTTTGGGCGTGATCCCGAAATACCACCACCCAATGGATGTGTCGCAACTGGTGGTTAACAAGAGTCCCAAATCAGTAATATCGGAGTGTTTTCGTTCCATGAGAACGAACCTGGAATACATTTCTCCGAATAAGGCCCCAAGATTAATTACTACAACATCAACGGTTGCCGGAGAAGGGAAAACTTTTATCTCGGTCAACATGGCGGGAATTTTAGCTGTGGCTGGGAAGAAAGTGGTTTTAATTGATTTTGATTTGAGAAAACCTCAATTGCATAAAGCATTTAGTGTGGAGAATCAACGAGGTATAAGCACGCTTTTAATTGGGAAATATACACTTCAGGATTGCATACGTCACTCTGAATGGGAGAACCTGGACTTCATCACCTCCGGACCGCTTCCGCCTAATCCTGCTGAGTTCATCGATTCAAAGAAAACGGATGAGCTTTTGGCGCAACTTATGGAGTTGTATGACGTAGTAGTTATTGATACGCCACCAGTAGGTATTGTTACGGACGCGTTGGAGTTAATAAAAAGAGCCGACGTTCCTATATATGTTATGAGAGCTGATTATTCCAGTCGCAATTTCCTAAACAACATTAACCATCTTTATCACAATCTTGGTATTCAACGCCTATCGGTTGTATTGAATGATATGGGTGAAGGAGCTTCGGCTTACTCTTACAACTATGGTTATAGCTATGGATATGGCTACGGATATGGCTATCGTGGCTACGGTTATAACCAAATCGGCGGGCAATACTATACTGATGATTTACCCGGAAAAAAAGGGATATTCAGAAAAATTGCTAATTTCATGAGGTCATTATTCTAATTTGCAAAACTTACACACACCCCGTGAATACGTTTTCAAGTGGTACTACCATTATTTTCATGCTGTATGGCATTTTTTTAATAGCTGCCATAAGCTTTTCGTTCCTGATCAACAGCTTGCTGTTGAAGTTCTCCATGTCGCTTGGCAGCCGTAGTGAACGGCACCGGCACATCATACGATGGTCTTCAACTCTAAAGCCATCACTGGGAGGATTTTCATTCTACATTCTGTTTCTCATTTCTATTGCCACATTTGGGTTTTTTACTGATGGCTCCCAGGAATATCTCAGTAGCCAGCTCTTCGGGACACTCCTTGCCGTAAATCTTGGCTTTCTTTTGGGGCTTACTGATGATGCATACAACACCATTCCGGCTCTTAAATTTTTTGCCCAACTCTCGTGCGGATTGCTTTTAGTTGTTACCAACAACGTCATTCCGGCAACAGGAATTTACGCAGCTGACGCTGCCATAACGTTGATTTGGGTGGTTGGAATTATGAATTCAATCAATATGCTCGATAACATGGATGGAATAAGCGGTATTGTTTCGCTTTTCATTCTTGTTTCATGCATGCTAGTGCTTTGTGTTGAACACACTTTCTTTTCCATTTACACAATGATGATGTTAGGTGTTGCGGGGGCTCTCATCGGATTCCTTGCACACAATATTCACCCCTCACGGATTTACATGGGAGATACAGGAAGCCAATTGCTCGGTGCTTTTATTGCCGCGACTTCTATCCATATTCTTTGGAAGTATCATGCGCCCGTCGGAAGCATTATCCAGCTTAAGCAATTTCTAATTCCGCTTATTGCGTTCTTGGTTCCAATTATTGATACATCCACGGTGGTCATTCACCGCATTGCCCGCGGACAGTCCCCTTTTATTGGAGGAAAAGATCATATCACTCATCACTTTGTTTATGCAGGATTGAATGATAAACAAGTGATGTATCTCATCGGCGGATTCTCGGCCATCTCAGCATTCATGACAGGAACAATGGTTTATTACTATGACCAGCTGACCATTTCCATGGTAATTGCCGGTTACACTTATTTCCTCACAGCTTTTTTGGTGACACAATATTTCTACGAAGTGGGAAAACGCAAAGAGCTCCGTCAGTCAAAATCAAAATCACTCCGTCCTTCAACCATTACAACGCCTGCACACAAATCAGTTCCGGCTTAAGGCATCTCGGTGTTGTAAATCTGTTTCATTCAGTTATAAGTGAACTGAGACTGCTTCCTTACTTTTGAGCGCGGTTATGAAGATTTCTTTCAACTGGCTTAAAAATTATCTCGATTTCAATCTTTCACCCGAGGAAACGGCTGACATTCTCACCAATGCAGGATTGGAAGTGGAAGGAATTGAAAAGTGGGAATCAATCAAAGGTGGACTGGAAGGTCTAAAGATCGGATTAGTTAAATCTGTACAGAAACATCCCGATGCGGATAAACTCACTGTTACCAAAGTTAGTTTAGGCAGCTCCGACGATTTGCAAATTGTTTGCGGCGCACCGAATGTGGCCGCGAATCAAAAAGTGATTGTAGCAACTGAAGGAACGGTTCTTCATCCTTTTACCGGCGAAACTTTCAAAATCAAAAAGACAAAAATCCGCGGCGTTGAATCGAATGGAATGATTTGTTCTGCATTCGAATTTGGATTGAGAGACGATCACACGGGCATTGAAGTTCTGCCTGCCGATGCGCCGGTGGGAATGGATGCAAAAAGTTATCTGAAGGTTGAGAGTGATTTCATTTTTGAAATCGGATTAACACCCAATCGCGGAGACGCTACTTCGCACATGGGTGTGGCAAGAGATCTCGGCGCCTTTCTTCACGCCATCAGGAATGAAAATGTTTTTCTGAAAATTCCCGATACAAAATCATTTTCTGTTGATGATTCTTCTCTGAAAATTGATGTGTCAGTTGAAAATTCGGAAGCGTGCCCGAGATATTCTGCAGTCACCCTTTCAGGAATTACAGTGAGTGATTCTCCGCAATGGCTGAAAAATAAATTAGCATCCATCAGTCTGCGGCCAATCAACAACATCGTTGACATCACCAATTTTGTGATGCTCGAATGCGGACAACCTCTTCATGCGTTTGACGCCGATGAGATCATGGGAAAGAAAGTGATCGTGAAAACTCTCGCAGAAGGATCTCATTTCAAAACACTCGATGATAAAGAACTGAAACTTTCTTCCGGCGATTTGATGATTTGTGATTCAAGAGAAGGAATGTGCATCGCAGGTGTTTACGGAGGAATCAAATCCGGAGTGAAGGCAACAACAAAAACTATTTTTCTCGAGAGTGCCTGTTTCAATCCGGGTTTCATTCGCAGAACCTCAACGCGACATGGACTTCGCACGGATGCCGCCACACGATTTGAAAAAGGAACCGATCCCAACGGAACTATTTATGCTTTGAAAAGAGCTGCCATGTTAATCCGTGAAATTTGTGGCGGAAAAATTTCTTCAGAGATTATTGATGTTTATCCCGAACCCGTGAAAGAAAAAATTATTTCGCTCTCATGGGAAAAACTGAATCGTGTTGCAGGAATTGAAATTCCCCGAAGCGAGGCTAAAAATATTTTGCAATCACTTCAGTTCACGATTTTGTCAGAAGATGAATCACAAATTTCAGTAGCGGCTCCCACTTTCAAAACCGACGTGACGATGGCCGAAGATGTGATTGAAGAAATTGTTCGTATTTACGGAATGGAAAAAATTCCGGTGCCTGATGCGGTGCGCTCTTCCCTGAGTTTCTCGGATGAAAATGAGCCGGAAATTTTTCAGCAAACAATTGCTGAAATGCTGGCGTCCGCCGGATTTCGTGAGATGATCAACAACTCGATCACCAATTCAAAATATCAGGACAATTATTTCCCCGATGCAAAAGATGAGCTGATCAAACTAATGAGCTACTCCAACATCGGGCTTGATTCCATGCGGACCTCAATGATTTTTCCGGCCCTCGAAGTAGTGGCTTACAATCACAACCGAAAGATGACTGACCTGCGCCTGTTTGAGTTTGGAAAAGTTTACAGGAAACAAAACGATCAATACATCGAATCTTCGAAACTGATTTTAATTATTACCGGTAATAAGAATGCCGAATCCTGGCAAGCGAAACAGCAGCCATCGGATTTTTATTTCATGAAAGGAATCGCAGAGAATATTTTAAAGCGATGCGGCATAAAAAAATCTTCTATTGAAATAACGCAGAGTGACATTGTTCAGCAGGGACTCGGTTATCTCGTTGGAAAGAATTCAGTTGGCTTCATCGGAAAAGTGAATCCAAAAATCGCTGCTGATTTCGACATCAAAAGAGAAATCTGGTACGCGGAGTTTGATGTCGAGTCGCTGATGAAGTTTTCGAAACACACGATTACTTACGAAGAGCCGTTAAAGTTCCCGGCTGTGCGTCGCGATCTCGCCCTTGTATTGAGTGACGAAATTATGTTCTCGCAAATTGAAAAGATTGCTTTCAAAACGGTGAGAGGGTTGCTGCAGGAAATAAATCTTTTTGATGTTTATCGCGATGAAAAAATGGGCGCCAATAAAAAGTCATACGCCGTTTCATTCATTCTTCGGGATGAACAAAAAACACTCACGGACGCCGAAGTGGATGCCACAATGGAAAAACTCATTCGTACTTTTGAGAAAGAACTTAACGCCGTTGTGCGGGCATAGCAGGAAGAAATTCATCCAGACAGAAACTCATGCAGGATCAAATTAAAAAAACGGAAGACCTCATCAGCAAAATTCGCCGGCTGATTGACAAGCATGAGAAACTTCAGTCGCAATTCGAATCTGCACAGGAGGAAATTGAATCACTGAAAAAAAAGATGGCAGCGAAAGATGAGCAGCTTGAAAAACTCCAGCGCGAAGGAAACGCTATGCGTCTCGGGCAATTCATCGAGCTCTCTGATCAGGAGAAAAAAGATGTGCGTCAAAAGATCAATGAATACCTGAGGGAGTTGGACCGGATTATTGACAAGATCAGCGGAGAAGGATAATCAAAAGACCATGGAAGAACTCACAAACATTAATATCACCATCGGCGAGCGGCAATACCCGATTAAGGTGAAAGCGAATGAAGAGGAATTGGTTCGCCGCGCCGAGCATTTGATCAATGAAAAGTTCAATGACTTTCAACTGCGGTTTACCGGGCAGGAGAAAATTGATTACCTCGCCATGAGCGCTCTCATGAATCTTGTTGACTTTCTGAAAAAGGAAAGTGGTGATGAAAGCGATGCTTCCACTCTTCAGAAAAAATTATCGGAAGCAGAAGCACTGATTACAGAGGCGCTGAAGAAATAATGGCTCGCACATTAGTCTTTAAAATAAAAAATCCCTGCCTTGTAACAGAGATTTTTCAATAGTTGTCTTCACAAATTTTATTTCGCTGCCAGTGCCGTCGACTGAAAAACTGTTCGCTGCTGGTTCTTGTCATCCGTGATGATCACTTTATCTGTAAGCGAAGGAATGAATGCAATTACTTTCGAGTTCTGCGACATGTAACCACCGCCAACGTTCAATTCATCGTGCATGCGACGACCATCCTTTAGGTAGATGTCAGCCGTGCGATCGTTTTGCGTGTAAGGAATTTTTTCTGCAGTGCGTGTGGTGAGTTCATAAGCGAACATCGTGTCGTTATTATTCGTGCCCAGCATCACCGGCGTCATATTCTTTCCCACGTAAATCATCGCAAGCGCTTTTGCATCTTTATTGGAGAAGAACCCGCTTTCACGACTCGGCAAGTAAGTGAAGTTGCCGTGTCCATCTCCGAGTAATACTTCACCGATGAATGCGTCATCACGCTCCGTCTCTGATTCTTTATTGTAGAAATTTCCGTGATAGACAAGATCGAGATTGCCGTCGCCGTTTACATCATACGGTATCATTCCGAACATGCTTGACACTTGCGCTCGCAGTGGCAGCGGTTTGATTACAAATTTTCCGTTGCCCTGGTTTTCAATGTAAGAACTCGCCAGCGTTTTCGCTGTGAGATGATACGCCTTATCCAATCCTTTCGGACCATAAATCTCCTGTGTCGTGCTCATCGCAAAACCTGAATACGTTTTGAATTCCTTCGCGAGAATCGGCATCTCTTCGGCGCTGTACTGAAGATTTTTTACGGGATACAGTTTTCCGTAGTTGTAAAATGAAATCACACAGTCGATCGTGCCGTTGTTGTCAAAATCTTTTGCATCGAGGCAGACGGGTTCTTTTTCCGTAGGACAATAATAGCGTGTGTTGAGCCCTTCGTTACCGACGATGTAATCCATGTCGCCATCATTATCAAAATCCCCCGCAACAATACTATTCCACCAGCCCGTTGTGTTTTCAAAACCATACTGCTTCGTCATGTTTTGAAATTTCCCTCCGACATTTTTCATGAAGGTGATCGGCATCCACTCGCCGGCGAGAAGCAGATCGAGTTTTCCGTCGCCATCGAAATCAGTCCACAATGCGGCGCAAACCATTCCGGCTTTATTGAGATCGGGCGCCACCTGATCAGTGACGTCTGTAAATTTCCCTCCGTCATTTCGAAGAATGTAACTCTTCGTCGGCAGTGGGTAATGCTGCGGATCCACTCGTCCTCCAACAAATAAATCAAGATCACCATCGCCATCAAAATCGCCTGCAACAACACACGAGCCGCTGCTGTTGATGTCAGGAAGGTGATCGGATGCATCCGTGAAATTTCCTTTGCCATCATTGAGATAAAGATGATCGCGGTAATTCGGATCATTTTGATTGAATTCATTTCCGCCGGAAACAACATACAAATCCAAATCACCATCGCCATCGGCATCAAACAATAAGGCGCCCAGGCAATCGGCCTGATCATTTTTCTCCCATGGCTGGCCTGTGCTTGCTTTGAATTCGCCGTTTGCAGTTTGAATGTAGAGTACACCACTCTGACGTGATGCACCGCCGACAAAGAAATCATCGAGGCCATCGCCGTTCACATCGCCCACGGCCAGTCCCGGGCCAAAATCGCTGTTCTTCTCCGGCAGCAATAATTCTTTTTTGAAATCATCATACTGATCTTCCTGGTGAACAAAATCAATTTTTAGTTTGGCAGTCGCCTTTACAAAAAGCGGATTGGTTTTTTCTTTTTCTTTTGCCGGCACTTTCTCTTTTGCCTCAGCATATTTCAGCGTGTAAGTTTTGTCAGCAGGAAGCTGTGTGAGTTCCTGGAATTTTCCGTCGGGCCATTTGATGTCAACTTTATCAATGGAAGTTGCATCGCCCAATCCAAAGTGCAGATAATTTTCCGAAGTGGATTGGTAGCCGCGCACAATGTGATGCTCCTGGAATTGCATTCCATTTTTAGTGTAGATATGAATCTCGGCACCAATGCCTTTATCATTTTTTGCTGGGCCCTGCAGCTTGAAATCAACGTAGTGGTTGTGCAGCATCTGCTCAGTGTTGTTGCGATACAGATACGGCGGTTGCTCCGTGTTGGATGTGATGATGTCAACGTCTCCATCGAGATCGAAGTCGGCGAATGCAGCACCGTGAGTAATTGTAGGCTGAAAAAATCCCCACTCATTCGTTTCCCTTTTGAAGGTTAGATCGCCATTGTTTTTGAAAATCACATTCGGGTCCTTCAATTTTTTCTTGTTGATGATGCCGGCAATCTTGTTGAACATCACACTATCGCCTCTGCGGGTGGCATCACGCAGTCCCTGCACGAGCTCACGCTCATCAATGTTGAAAGTTTTGTAATAGCCATTCGAAACGAAGAGATCCTGGTAGCCATCATTGTCGAAATCGACAAGCAACGGTGACCACGACCATTCAGTGGCGTCCACACCGGCCATGCAGGCGATTTCAGAAAATGTTCCGTTGCCATTATTCAACTGAAGCATGTTGCGCACATACTGATAGTGATAGCCGCTGCTCACCATATTGTTGAATTCAGAACGGCGTTGCGCGAGCATGAATGAGCGGCGCATGTAAGAGTGATCAAACTTCATGTCGACCACCATCAGATCGGGATAGCCATCGTTGTTGATGTCGCCCACATCGCTTCCCATTCCGAAGAGGGAAGTTTTCTTCAGCACATCACGCGTCGATTCTTTGAAAGTTCCGTTACCCTGATTGATGAAATAGTAATCGTACATCGCAAAATCATTCGGCACATAGAGATCGGGCCACCCGTCGCCGTTGAAATCGGCCACCGTGCAACTCAAACTGTAGCCGTGTGTGTTGATGCCGGCTGCTTTTGAAACATCCACGAAGTGACCGTTATCATTTCGATAGAGCTTGTCACTCTGATTTGTTCCCTGCTCAATTTTTTCAAGATTGTTGAACCGCATTTTCTCCACCCAATCTGTCGGATGACAAGCAAGAAACAAATCGAGATCGCCATCTTTATCATAGTCAAAGAAATTGGCCATGATGTGATAACTGTTTGGATCGTCGATGCCATAGTCTTTGGCTCTTTCGGTGAATGTTCCGTCGCCATTGTTTACATAGAGAAGATTGGCGAGCGAATCTTTCCAGCGTGAACGACACACATAAATATCATCGAGACCATCGTTGTTGATGTCAACGATTGAAACACCGGTGCTCCATCCTTTGTTCTTCGTTAGAATGCCCGCTTGCTCCGTCACATCTTTGAAATGAAGATTTCCTTCGTTGATGAAAAGTTTATCGTGAACAAGATTTCCGGTGAAATACAAATCGGGCAATGAATCGCCGTTCGCATTCAACACCGCCACGCCGGCACCATTGTAGAAATAGTTGTATTGGTTGTTGTCATTTCTCATTCTGAAACCCACATCATTCGAGAAATGAAGTCCGGTGGATTTATCAGTGAGAATGTCGAACAATTTTCCGCTCGGCTTGTCAAGCGGATCGAACTTCGTACTGTCGTACGTCGGGAAATCCACGACGGTGAGGTCCGATTTTTTGTACGTGCCGCTGCAGGAAGAAAGGAGCAAGCTCAAAATTCCTCCTGCAAAAACAGTAATGATAACTGCTGAAAAATTTTTCTTCATTGCCGTTCGCTTTTTAGAAGTTATCATTTTTTATTTCGAAGCCAATGCATTGCTTTGATAAACGATGCGCTCCTGGTTCTTGTCATCAGTCACCGTAATTTTCTCCACCAATTCAGGAACGTAAGAAATCATCAGGGATCCCTGCGAAAGATATCCCGAGCCAATGTTCACTTCCTGCTTTTGCTTTCTTCCATCCTTGTAAAGAATTTCTGCGAAGCGATCGTGCTGCGTGAGTTTGATTTTGTGCTCGACATTATGCGTGAATTCGTAGGCGAACATCGTGTCATTATTGTTCGTGCCGAGAATTACCGGCTCTTCTTCTTTTCCGACGTGAATCATTGCCAGTGCTTTCGCATCCTTGTTGCTGAAGAATCCTGATTGTTGCACAGAGAGTGGAGTGAAGTTTCCTTTGCCATCATTGAGCATCACAAGACCGATGCACGCATCTTGCTTCTCTGTTTCTGTTTCTGGTGAGAAGAAATTTCCATGAGCGATAAGATCGAGGTTGCCATCGTTGTTCACGTCAGTCGCGATCATTCCGTAGATGCAGGAGAACTGCGCCTTCATTGGCAAAGGCTTGATGGTAAAAGTTCCGTTGCCATTATTCTGCAAATAAGAAGAAGCCAAAGTTTTTGCAGTGAGGTGCATCGCTTTTGAAAGTGCTTCCTTTCCGAAAACTTCATCCGTGGTTGCCAAAGCAAATTGTTTGTAGAGCGGGAACTTATCGCCTATCATCGGAATTTCTTCGGCCATGGTGAGTCGTGTTTTCACCGGATACGGTTTTCCGAAATTGTAAACTGACATCACAAGATCCTGCGTTCCGTTGTTGTCGAAATCCGCACAGTAACATTCAACCGGTTGATCTTTTGTCGGCTGATAGTAGCGCGAGTTTAATCCTTCATTACCGACGATGTAATCCATGTTGCCATCGTTGTTGAAGTCGCCGGCGATGATGCTGTTCCACCAACCTGTTGCATCTTCGAGTCCGGCTTCCTTAGTGGCGTCAACAAATTTTCCTCCTACATTTTTGAAAACCATGATCGGGCTCCACTCTCCGGCAACAATCAAATCAAGTTTGCCGTCATTATTATAATCAGTCCAAATCGCAGAGCAGATCAATCCGCCTTTGTCAAGCTCGGGACAAACTTCTTTAGTGACATCAGTAAATTTTCCTCCGTCATTTCGAAGGATGCAGCATTTGGCCGGTTGCGGATAATTTCCCGGCACCACTCGACCACCCACAAACAAATCGAGATCGCCATCGCCATCATAATCTCCGGCCACCACGCAAGATCCGCTCGTTCTTATGTCGGGTAATGCATCGGTTGCTTTGGTGAAATTTCCCTTGCCATCATTCAAGTAGAGATAATCCTGAAGCAGCGGATCGTCTTTTTTGTATTCATTTCCTCCTGAGACCTGGTAAAGATCCATATCGCCATCACCATCGGCATCGAAGAAGAGCACGCCGAGAATTTCGGAGTTGTCATCATCAGCCCATGGTTGGGACGGGGCTTTTTCAAAAGTGCCTTTTGATGTTTGCAGATACAATTCACCTGAGCTTCTTTCAGCGCCGCTTACATAAAAATCTTCAAGACCATCTCCATTTACATCTGCTACGGCGATGCCGGGACCGTAGCGGCTGAGTTTGTGCGGAAGAAGAATTTCTTTTTTGAAATCTTCGTAATCGTCTTCGGTGTGGACGTAATCGACATCGAGTTTCTTGGTCGCATTCACTAACATAGGATCGTAGTGTTTCTTCCAATCAAATTTTTCTTCCCTTGCATTCTTATGATCGAGTGTATAAACCTGATTGGGTTTCAGGTCGGTAAGTATCTGCGATTTTCCATCGAGCCACTCTACGCCAACTTTGTAAATCGTGTCATCTTTTGCCAGTCCGAAGTGCATGATATTTTCCGATGTGGATTGATATCCGCGCACACGGTGATGCTGCGCCATTTGCATTCCGCTCTTTGTCCACAGGTAAACTTTCGTGCCGATGCCCTGATCATTCTCTGAATATCCTTTAAACTTAAATTCAACCCAGTTATTCTTGATCAAATTATTTTCATTGTTGCGATAGACAAGCGGAGAGTAGTCGTGATTGTTTACTACAATATCCATATCACCGTCGTCATCTAAATCAGCAAGCGCAGAGCCGTGAGAAATCGTGGGATAGTTTGCGCCCCAATTTTCCATTTCGCGGGTGAATGTGTAGTTGCCGTTGTTCTTGAACAGGTAGTTCACTGCTTTCAGTTTCTTCTTGCTTACCATTGCAAAAAGTTTGTTGTAGGCAACACTGTCACCACGGCGCGTGGCATCGCGCATGGCCTGATACAGTTCACGCTCGTCTACATTGAGCCAGCGGTAATAACCGTTCGGAATGAAAATATCTTTCAGCCCATCATTGTCGAAATCGCAAAACATCGGACCCCAAGACCAATCGGTTGCATCAGTTCCTGCGAGATTGGCAATTTCAGAAAACGTATTGTCACCATTGTTGATCTGAAGACAATTTTTTACATACTGATAATGATATCCGCTCGTCACCATGTTATTAAATTCGTTTCGGCGAAGCCCAAGTGCAAATGATCTGCGCAGAGGCGAGTGATCGAAACGCATGTCGCAGGTGACGATGTCCTGGTAGCCATCGTTGTCAACGTCGGCAATGTCAACTCCCATAGAGAACATGGAGGTTTTTCCAAGTTCTTGTGCCGACTCTTCTTTGAAAGTTCCGTTTTTCTGGTTGATGTAGAGATAATCGTACATCGCAAAATCGTTGCAGCCATACACATCCATGTATCCATCATCATTCACATCAGCTGCACACACGGCAAGACCATAACCATGATTGTTGATTCCGGCCTGCTTTGAAATGTCCACGAAGTGTCCATGATCATTTCTGAAAAATTTATCGCTCTGATTAATTCCTTTCTCAACTTTTTCAAGATTGTTGAACCTCATACGCTCGACATAATCCGTCGGATGATTCTTTACATAGAGATCCATGTCGCCATCATTATCGAAATCGAAAAACACTGCACCCATCGAGTAGCAGTCGGGGCAATCGATTCCGTAATCCTTCGCCTTTTCCGTGTAAGTTCCGTCGCCATTGCTCACATAAAATAAATGTGCCAGTGAATCTTTGTAGCGAGACCGAAGCACGTAGATGTCATCCAATCCATCGCCGTTGATGTCAACAATAGATACACCAGTACTCCAGCCTTTATTCTTCTGAAGAATTCCTGCCTGCGCAGAAACATTTTTGAAGTGAAAGTTGCCTTCATTTTGATACAGCGCATCGGGAACGATGTTGCCGGTGAAGTACAAATCAGGAAGCGAATCATTGTTGTAGTTCAGCACGGCCACACCGCCGCCATTGTAATAATTCACGTAGAGATTGTTATCCTCCATGAAACCGAACTGGACCTTGTTCACGAAATCAATTCCGGTGCTTTTGCCTGAAAGCAAATCAAAAAGTTTTCCGGAAGGAACATCTGGGTAATTCCATTTGCTGCTGTCAGGCGGAGGAAAGTCAAAGTTTTTTTTGTACGCACTTTCATAATTGGTGCATGCTGCCTGCATGATAACAACCACAATTATTGCACTTTTAAAAAGTGCCTTAAGATTTTTCATCTGCAATTGATTTTTTAAGATCGTGTTTCCAAATAAGTCAGGGTCTCGATTGAAAGCTCAATCAACGTCACGCATCATACGACGGCGTTGTGCTTTTGTTCAATGGCAACAAAAATATCGAGAGCGTACACGGCGTAAAAGTCATTTGCCATGCATTAACAAATAGAGTGGACACTTCAGCAAAAACGATTTGCAAAATGTTAACAAAAATTTCGGAACTCAAAAAGTGAAGGCACGCTATAATCTCTACATTTGTCAGCACTTTTTCATTCTAACTTACATTCCTAATTCAATTTTCAACCAATGAAAAAAACTATAGTCGCAGTTTCGCTTAGTGCGATCTTAGTAGCAGGATTTTTCTCGGGCTGCAAAATGGGCGGCACTTCCGGGAGCAATGAACTCTATAATTCCAAATCAAAATCAGCTACAGAATTTGATAATAAAATGGCGCTTGCCTGGGTTGACATTCTTCTCGACCAGGTTCGCACGCAGCGCGTTGGCCCACCGCCCTGCTCACGGGCACTGGCGTATCTTTCAATTGCCATGTACCAGTCTGTCATAGGCGGTATTCCTGATGGGCATTCACTCGAGGGACAGCTCAAAGATTTTAAAGTTCCCAAATCTGATCCGAACCAGGAGTACGATTGGCCTACCGTGCTTAACAATGCGGCCTATTTGGTTTGTGATGAAGGCTTGGCCCGCTACATGGGACCGAACACAACGGCGCTGAAAAGCATGGTAGATAAAATGAATCACTTGCGCGACAGTGTGATTAATAACAAAGACGTTTTCGAACGGTCGAAGCAATACGGAAACGATTTAGGAAATGCCGTAATCGATTACATGAAGACAGACAACTATGATTACACTCGTGAGAACAACATTTATGAATCACCCTCGCGTGGCGGCGATCCTGCGCATCCGGAAAGATGGGAACCAACCGATGTAACCAAAACAGCTTATGAGCCATTTTGGGGAACATTACGTCCTCTTGGCATTGACACTTCAGAACTGTGTCAAATGTTTCCAACCATAAAATACAGTCAGGATCCCAGCTCTGATTTTTACAAGTTCGCAGTGAAACTGTATGGCATCGATACCTCATTTAGTGAATACAATCGAATAACTTCACTGTACTGGTCCGATGATCCGATCGAGACGTTTACTCCACCGGGCCACTGGACAAAAATCGCCAAACAACAGGTGAGACATCATAATTTCAACCTCGCTCAAACCTGCGAATTCTTCTGTTACTTCGAGATGGCGGAATACAATGCATCGATCTCGATGTGGAAAACGAAGTATGATGTTAATCGTGGTAGCGGGGTGCGACCAAAGACATACATTGCTGAAGTGTTGAACAAACCAGATTGGGAGCCTTATATTGAAACACCACCCTTTCCTGAATATCCTTCTGGACACTCCGGTTTTTCCGGTGCGGCCACTGAAGTCCTCACAAAATATTTCGGAGACAATGTTCAATTCACTGATAGTACAGACATGATCATTGGTTTGAATCCGCGCACATACAAATCATTCTATGATGCATCAAAAGAAGCGGGATACTCAAGAATGTACGGTGGAATCCACTTCGAGGCAGCTATTCTCGACGGAATTACTCTGGGCCGATGTGTGGCGGACAATGTGATGAAGAATATTAAACTTGGCAGCGGCAGCCCCGGACCTCAACAAGCGATGAAATAAATCACAAATCACACTCAATAATAAACTCATGAAGAAACTACTAATTCTGATTTCACTTTTGATAATTACCTCTGTTCCGTTCATTTCAACTGCCCAGGTAATCATGAAGGATATGCTTACCCAGGATCAGAAGAGCTCAATTGATAAATCAGTGAACTATGCAGGAAAGAAGCTGTACTATGTCTTAAAGTATGATAGCACGCGACCGTATCATTACGAAACGTATTCCACTAATCGGTATTACTATACCCTTGAGATGGCTGATAATTCGGAAATGAAAAATGCGATTAAAATCCCTTGCATGGTTCGCGATTTGGTGGTAACAACCTACTTCGAATTGTACTTCGATAACGGCAATGAAGAAAAAACATGCACCATGATTTATGAAAAATACGAAAAATGGTACCGAATCAAGTTTGCTCCACAGTGGGGATGTCGCCGGCAGGAATTGTGGAAACGCGTGAATGATATCTCAAGCTATGAACAACTGCTTTCTTCCCTGGTAGGACAACTTGATAATAATGTGAAGCTGAATTGTTATGCCGGTCAGGTACCTAAAATACCCAATGAATAATTCTTTCAGAGTTTTTTCTTTAAAGCTCCTCTCAGAATTCCGACAGGAGCTTTTTTATTTTTCAACTGAACAGTTATCACTATGAAATATTACTTGATAATTTCTGCAATTATTATTGTCGCCGGATGCCAGCCCCATACTTCAAAAAAAAATGATCAAAGTGCTGACCACCGCACAATGGATATGGATGAACGCACCATGAGCGATTCGGCAAAACAATTACTGATTGACATTTCTAACGATGCCTGGTTCCAGGTGCAGATGGCTAATGTAATTCTTCAAAAGGCTCATGACACAGCTCTGCTCAATCTTGCGCAGAACACAAGCAGGCAATATACCCGGATTAAGGACAGGGCAAAAATCGTTTCCATTCCCTATCGACTCAACATACCTTATTTTTTAACGCATACTCAAAATGCAACGGTGGACTCGATTCAAGCTCTGGGGGAACGGGAAATGAAGAATGAATTTGTTCAGCAATGCAATAACAACAACCAGGTGATTCTTCAAAAATGTGACGCATTTGAATCTCTCGTTAAAAACGATAGCGACATACTGCATTTTATAGATTTTTCAAAAAATATTGTAACCAATAACGGAATGCAATCACAAAGAATGCAGAAATAAATATTTAAAGCTCAGTGAAAAAGCATTCAGCGCAAACAGAAACTTTCACCATGAGAGGCGCTGTGGTGTACCTCATACTTCTGCTGACAGTGTGCGCATGCTCACGTGAATCTCCTCAATTTATCAATGAAGCGGAACATGATTCCACGCTTAAGCAGATAAACAGACTTAATTCAACCATGCTTCGTGAATTAAACAAGTATGGCACGAACAGTAACAGCGCACTGAGTCTGAATTTTTATTTCGTTACCGATGACTCGTTGAAAGCGCAACATCTCGCTGATGAACTTTCGAAAATGAATTATCACGCCAATGCTGTTCATTCTTCTCCAAAAGATCATTCACTCTGGGTTCTCACAGGCAATTCTGCAGGAGTGAGCATGGATTCCGCTTCACTGAACAGCTGGACTTCTTCTATGTGCGAAGCAGGATTCAGGAACGATTGCGAATTTGAGGGATGGAATCCGGTTTCAGAATAAGAATCAAAGTTGAAATAACAGATGTTCAAATAGCGTAGTCAAATGCACTTCTGCTTTCCCTGCAACAGAAATAATTTCTTCAATACTCACCGGTTTCAGATTGTCCGGATCACATTCATCGGTAATTACTGAAACAGCAGCTACCGGCAAACTCATGTGATTGGCCACTATTACCTCCGGTACGGTTGACATTCCAACTGCATCCGCACCAATGGTTCGCAGGAACCGATATTCAGCACGCGTTTCAAGATTGGGACCGGTTACCGCAACATACACGCCTTTGTGCAGTGACAAATTCAGTAAGGAAGCGATCTCTTCAAGTTTTTTGTTCAGTTCATTGTTGTACGGCGCGCTCATGTCAGGAAAACGCGGACCGAGCTCATCAAGATTTTTTCCGCTGAGCGGGTTCGCGATTTGAAGATTGATATGATCATCAATGAGCATCAGCGATCCTTTTTTGATGAGAGGATTCAAGCTTCCGGCGGCATTTGAGATGAGTAAATATTTAATGCCAAGCAATTTCATCACCCTCACAGGAAAAGTTATCTGCTGCATCGTGTACCCTTCATACACATGAAAACGTCCCTGCAATGCAATCACTTTTTTCGCTGCAAGATTTCCATAAATCAATTTTCCCTTATGAAATTCTACAGTAGAAACCGGAAAATGCGGGATGGAAGAATAATTCACTTCCATCTCTTTCTGAATTTTCTCAGCGAGATTTCCGAGCCCTGTACCGAGAATAATTCCAACCTGAGGATTTGAAATTCCTTTTTGCTGAAGAAATGAAGCTGCTTCTTTTATCTGTTCGAAGGTCACAAGCGGATTATTGAATTCTTCAGCGAAGAAATAAAACAAAGCAGTGATCGCAAAGAAGAAATTTCTTTCTGAGATTTCTGAATGAAAACTCAACCGGGCCGTTTCGACTGAAGCAGGTCTTCTTCCGTATCGACATCGGTGAGCTCCGGAAGAAGTTTGTAAGAGCCATTCATGTTGCGAATGTCAATGAGCGTATCCTGCAGAATACCGTCTGAGCTCCACTTCTTGTTTTTAAACAGCGTGGTGTGAAGCGCAGTCATGCCAATCAGATAGTAGCCGCCGTCGTGCGTGGGTCCAAGCACGAAATTATTTTGCGGAATGGATTCAAATGCCTGCCGGATAATTTTCGATGTGATTTCAAAATTATCACTGCCGATGATCACCACTTTGCGATATCCGCGCTGAAATGAATTCTTGAAAGCGTTCAGCATGCGCTTGCCGAGATCACTTCCTTCCTGCACCATCTTTTCAAAATTTCCTTTGTCCCAGATGTCGCCCATCACCACTTCGTCAGAATAAAAAACCGCTTTATCCATCGGAAGTTTTTTGGTGACTCGATGCGTGTGCTCGAGAAGCTCATTATAAACCTGCAATGCTTTTTCCGGGCCCATCGTTTTCGCAAGGCGTGTTTTCACTTTTCCCGGCTCGGGGTTCTTCACAAAAATGATAAGCAGTTCTTGTCCCATATTATTCATTGAGCGACCAATCGTAACTCAAAAAAGTAACGGTCGCTGTCGGTTGAATTTTTTTCGATGAATACAGATTCAGAAAATCTATCAGTGTTCCTTTCTTCGTGAAATCATCTTTGTACCAATCAAAAATCGAAGAGAGCTGAACATTGTTTGCCGTGATTTTATTTTTTGAAGAATCATTCAAAAAATCTTTTGCCTGTGCATTGAGTTGCTCATCGAGCTGAGCAGCCGTGTAGGACCGGTTCAAAAGCCGCGGACATGATTTCGACGCACAGTTGATGGCAAAGTGAATTCGCGGGTCGTTGAATTGCTTCCTCAGAATATCCTGTTCAATGTTGTCGAGTGAATAATTCTTTCCGCCAATGGAAATGAATGCATCACTCCATGGCTTGCCATTGTCAATGTCGCGGATGCTTTTCACAGGATAATGATCAAGAATCAATTTCACTGTGCATGCATTGTAAGCGTTGATCCAATACGCGATTTTTTCACTCCGCGACCACGAATCCTGAGGCGGATTGCTGTCAAGCAATTGAAGATAAGATTCAAGCTTTCCCTTCTCATTCATCATTGCTTTGTAATTCACTACACCATTTCCATCCACGTATTTCATCAGCAACTCATTCCATATTTGATGCGAGACGGAAATGGAAGCCCCCGAACCAGCAAAGGCCACGTGCGAACTAAGAATCAGAAAAAGGAATCTCATCAATTATTTATCGAGAGCGGCAAATAAAAAAAATAATGTTCAGATCAGAGATGAAAATTACGCCAATGAAATCACATGCGCCGATGAATTGTTTACTTTGCATGGCATCCTGAACTACCATTTCAGCATAGAGATAGCAGTTTTATTTTCTTGACCGCATGCCAACCTATCCGTCACATATCAAATCAAAATTACCGAAGACGGGGACAACCATCTTTACGGTTATGTCTGCTTTGGCCCATGAGCACAATGCAATCAACTTGTCTCAGGGATTTCCTGATTTCATGTGTGATGAAAAACTGATTTCACTCGCTGATCAGTTCATGCGCAAGGGGATGAATCAATATGCGCCGATGCCGGGCATTTTGCCGCTTCGTGAAATGATTGCAGAAAAAACAGAGAAACTCTACGGAACGAAATACGATCCCGACACTGAAATCACCATTACTCCGGGAGGAACGGAGGCAATTTATGCTGCTGTTACCTCCGTGATTCATGAGGGAGATGAAGTGATCATTTTCGAGCCGGCTTATGATTGTTATGCTCCGGCCATTGAACTGAATCGCGGGGTACCCATCTATTTCGAATTGCAGCCGCCCGATTACAAAATTGACTGGAATGCGGTAAAGAAGCTGATTAGTCAGCGAACGAAAATGATCATGATCAATTCCCCGCACAACCCTACCGGCTCTGTGCTCAATGCAAATGACATTCGCCAGTTGCAGCGCATCACGCAGAATACCGACATTATCATTTGCAGCGATGAAGTGTATGAGCACATCATCTTCGACGGCTTGCAGCATCACAGTATTCTCAAGTATCCAAAGCTGGCCGAGCGCGCCTTCGTGATTTTTTCATTCGGAAAAACATATCACAACACCGGTTGGAAGATGGGCTATTGTCTTGCACCTGCTGAGTTGATGAAAGAATTCAGAAAAGCGCATCAGTTCATTGTCTTCTCGTCGAACACCCCTATTCAACATGCTTATGCAGAGGTGATGAAGGATGAAAGCTATTATTCAGGCCTTAAAGATTTTTATCAGGAAAAGAGAGATTACTTCAACAAACTCATAGAAGATGTTCCGTTCACGCTGAAACCGGCGTCAGGAAGTTATTTCCAGTGCGTGAGCTATGAAAAAATTACGGATGAAAAAGATTTTGATTTCGCCGTGCGGATCACAAAAGAACTTGGTGTGGCATCGATTCCCCTCTCTGCCTTCTACCATCACGGAATGGATTACAAAATGATCAGGTTTTGTTTTGCGAAAGAAAAATCAACTCTCGAAAAAGCAGCCGAGCGGCTGAGAAAACTTGTGAAAACTTAGAGGGTGGCTATTCAATTAAATCAATCAATTTGATTTCTGAGTCAATCTCCATAGCGCTCCTTCCTTCAAAGCATAAGCTGACCTGGTGATGCGGTGAATGTGAAAAGTTTCAACAACGAAACCGGCAAGGATCGCGGCGGCAACAATTGTTTCAGCCCGGAACCAAACCAGTCCTTTCATCTTTAACCGTTCTTCCTGCGTGGAATGAATGAGCTGATCACAAAGAATATAAAACTCTCTCATCGGTATGTCTGTATAGATTTCTGAGAGAGGCATTGGGTGCCCATGAAAATTTTCGCAGATCATGGTAGCGAGCGTATCGAATGAGCCGGAAGCTCCGACAAGATTTCTGATCGGAAAATTTTTCATTTGCTCGATCACCGGCTGCAATTCATGCTGGAGAAAGTGAATCATGTTCACTTGTTCAATGGCTGAAATGGGTTCGCGGTGATGAAATTTTTGCCGCAACACAGATCCGCCTGCAGGAAAACTTTGCTTCCAGAAAATTTTTTCTTTGTTAGCGATAATAAATTCTGTGCTCCCGCCGCCGATATCCAGGATGAGCACCGGATGCTCGTCCAATTTCACTGCCTGCTTCACTCCATGGTAAATTAACTCCGCTTCTTCATCGCCTGAAATTTTTCGCAACTGCATGGGACAAATTTCTTTCAGAGCTGCAATGAATTCATCGCCATTACTCGCTTTGCGAATGGCCGCCGTGCCGAAACCGATCACATGATCCGGTCTCAATTCGTCAATCACAGCTTTATATTTTTTCACCTGCTCAACTCCCCGCTTAAATGCTCGATCACCAATTCGCTCCACACCTTCTTCCCCAAGCTGCACAAATTCTTCAGCTTTGAAAAGCACATCGAAAGATTGAGCTGCATTTAACTCTGCGATTAATAAATGGAACGTGTTTGTTCCGAGATCGAGGATGGCCAGTCGTGGATTCATGCATGAAAACTTTTGCAAAGAAAATCTATCCTTCCTTTCAAAGTGAACTTAAAAAATTCATGTAGGTTTGAAGCGAAATTATTTTGCCATGAAAAATGAAAGCAGAAGAGAATTTCTGTTGCAGGCCGGTACGATAGGAGCTTGCTTATGTTGCATGGGAGCGATGTCTTTTCTCGAATCCTGCAGTACTTCGAAAAAAGCAGCTGCATCGATACCGGGCATCACAGAAACGGAGGATACACTTACGATTCCTCTCGCCGCATTCGGAAATAATAATTCATTCACCTACCAGGCAAAAAAATACAGTCAGCCGTTTTATATTGAAAAACAGACTGACGGATCTTATCTCGCCCTTCGGCTCTATTGCACACACCGCGGCTGTGCACTCAACGTTACCCCCGACAGATTTGTTTGTCCCTGTCACGGCTCAGAATTCTCGCTGCATGGCGATGTGCTGAAAGGACCCGCTAACTCTCCGATGTTTTCATACCCGGTAACTGTTGACCAGCAAAACATCATCGTTCATTTCAGTTGATGGAGCATCAGCCGAAACTGAATGACTGGTTGCTGCTGTTGCTGCTCGCTCTCATCTGGGGCAGTTCTTTCATTTTGATGAAAGAAGGATTGAAGGCGTTTCATCCCGAGCAAGTAGCGCTCTTGCGCATTATCATCACAGCAATTGTTCTTGCTCCGTTTGTTTTTACGAGAAGAAAAGAAATCGAGAGAAAAAAAATCAAGACGATCGTCGTTCAGGGAATGTTCGGAAATTTTATTCCTGCATTTTTATTCACGGCTGCGCAAGTACATATCAACAGCTCGACTGCGGGAATTTTAAATTCCCTTTCACCTGTGTGGGTGCTCATCATCGGCATTTTGTTTTTCAGTTCTCCTTACAAAGTCATTCGCCTCATCGGAATTGTTTGCGCATTTGCAGGTGTAATTCTTCTGCTGCTATTTCAGCCGGGGCACGGAACCACAAACAATGCAAGTTTCGCATTGCTGATTGTGATGGCCACGGTTTGTTACGGCATCAGCGCGAACATCATAAAAACGTATTTGCATGACGTTCATCCCATCACAATCACCTCGGTAGCATTTTTCATCGTGCTTGTGCCTGCTCTCATTTTTCTTTTTCTCACGGATTTTATTTCCATCATGAAATCAAATCCTCAGTCGCTGGCTTCGCTGGGATATATTGCTATTCTCGCCAGCTGTGGTTCTGCGCTCGCGTCGATCATTTATAATCGGCTCATTCATCGCACGACCACGCTGTTCGCAGCTTCTGTCACGTATTTGATTCCTGTGGTCGCATTGTTTTGGGGATTTCTCGATGGCGAATCAATTCAACTCAACGATTTTGCCGGAATGGCCATGATCTTCGCCGGTGTTTATCTGGTGAGCCGATAAAATTATTTCATGGCAATCATTGAAATTTCCACATTCGCTCCCAGCGGAAGTGCACTCACCTGCACAGTTTCTCTCGCCGGAAATTCTCCTGTGAAATAGGAGCCATACACTTCATTCATCTCTGAAAAATTCTTCAAGTCAGTGAGAAAAATGGTTGTCTTCATCACATGCGAAAAATCAATTCCCGCTGCAGTGAGAATGGACTTCAGGTTTTGCATCGCCTGCTGAGTTTCACTTTTTATACCGGACGTGATCATATTTCCGCTCGCAGGATCTCTTCCCACTACTCCGGAAATAAAAACCATGTCGCCTGAAATGACCGCCTGGCTGTAAGGCCCGATTGGTTTCTGTCCGTCTGATGTTTGTACAATTTGTTTTTTCATAGCTCAGGATTGCATGGAAAGGTAATTACGATTTGAAGAAATCGAAAATTCTTTTCGGCGATAACTACCTTTGTTTGCAGAATGAAAATGTTGGTTATCGGTGATGAAAGAAGAGCGGAAGAATTCAGAACAAGGCTGAATCACGAAATCATTTATGATAATTCCGCTCTGGATCATCCTGAAAAATTTTCCTCTTACGATGTAATTGCCGATTTGAATGGTGATGAGAGAAACACAATTGCAAATTATTTTTCAATTCCGAACAACAAGCTTTTGATCTTGTGTGCAGTGAAAAAATCACTGTCCGACATGATAGATGATCTGAAGCCCGGGTTACTCTGCGCCGTGGCAGGAATCAATGCGCTTCCGACTTTCATTAACAGAAATAAAATTGAAGTTTCTTTTTTCAGAGAAAAAGACAAAAAACATTTCAAAGAATTTGCTTCCGGAATTAAACTCGAATTTTTCGAAATTGCTGATCGCGCCGGCATGGTTACGCCGCGAGTGATTTGTATGATCATCAATGAAGCATGTTTCACTTTCCAGGAAGGCACCGCTTCGAAAGACGATATTGACAAAGCGATGAAGCTTGGCACAAATTATCCGTATGGTCCCTTTGAATGGTGTGATCGGATCGGCATCAAAGATGTTTACGAAACGCTCGATGCAGTCTGGAATGACACGCATGATCCGAGATATAAAATCTGCCCGCTGCTGAAAACAAAATATTTACGGAGAGAATCGTTTTACTCCTGAATCGTCCAGCATGCTGCTCATCCTTGTTCCGAAAATTACTTCACGCATCAGGTACGCGATGCAATTATTTTTTGGTGAGCTCATCAAAACCGAATTTGAAATCACCGAAGACACAGCGGGATTTCAATCTTCCAGCGGAGCAAAACTGAATTACGGCAAGCAGCGAATCGCGGATGAAATTTTTATCCGTGCTGAGAATTTGTTATTTGAAAAAGAAATCCGTCCTCAAAAAATTAATGTCGATCAAGTAAAAGGCATCAAAACTTTTTTTGCTCATCAGGAATCAAGTGATCTTACGTTCGATTTGTTTGCTGCAGCATTTTATTTCGTTTCTCGCTACGAAGAATATCTTCCTTTTAAACCCGATAACTACGGAAGATTTCCGGATGAAGAAAATCTGCTGGTGAAAGAAAAGATTCATGAAATTCCACTCGTAAATCACTATGCGATTTGGCTGAAAGAATTGCTGAACAAAAAATTTCCCACGCTTTCATTTCAAACCAACCCTTTTCAATTTCAACTCACCTACGATATTGATTTTGCTTTTGCTTACAAAGGAAGAGGAGTGTTACGAAATATGGCTGGCTACGCCAAATCACTTTCGAAATTTGACTCGAATGAAACATTGCGGAGAACAAATGTCATATTCGGGAGAGCAGGAGACCCGTTTGACACGTTCGATTTTCAATTTGCTCTGCATGAAAAATTTAAATTGAAACCAATTTATTTTTTTCTCCTCGGAGATTTTGGAAAGTTCGACAGAAATATTTTCTGGAAGAATCGCCATCTTCAATCACTGATCAAAAAAATTTCTGCCGGAAATGAAATCGGTATTCACTGCAGTTTTAATTCAAATCTTCATCCTGAAAAAGTAAAAATTGAAAAAGCCCGTCTTGAAAAAATTTCAGGCAAAAAAATTTTTCGCAATCGCCAGCATTATCTGAGACTGAAATTTCCTTCCACGTATCAAATACTTCTCGCAAACGCAACAACTGAAGATTACACTATGGGATTTGCTTCGCAGATTGGATTTCGCGCCGGCATTGCTGCTCCGTTTTATTGGTACGATTTGGCGGGAGAGGAAATTACTCAGCTTCGCATCTATCCTTTTGCGGCAATGGATGCTACGCTCTACTACTATTTAGAATTTTCTGCTGAAGAAGCATTTGAAAAATCCAAGCAACTAATAGCGGCGACAAAAAAAGTGAATGGCTATTTCCAGTTTCTTGCGCACAATGATTTACTGAGTGAAAACATTTCTGAATCCTGGTTTCATTGGAGAAAAATGTTTGAAGAGTTGTTGGCGATAGCCAATTCCTGAATTCACTCTGCAAACTTCTTTCAGCTCGTCTTCCTGTAATTCCAAACCGCCAGCGAGTTCAGCACTACCGCCATCGCGACGATTGCGCCAAGTTGCGGAAGAATATCTCTCAATCCGCTTCCCTTCAAAATCACCATCCGCATCACCTGAATCATATAGGCAATCGGATCGAACTTCGTGATCCACTGTGCCCATTCGGGCATGCTTTCAATCGGAGTGAATAATCCACCGAGCAGAATGAAGATGATCATGAAGAAAAACATGAAGAACATCGCTTGCTGTTGTGTTTGACATAACGTTGATACGAACAAACCCAGCCCGAGCACAGCGAATAAATACACTGAAAGAAACGAATAGAGCACAAGCAAACTTCCCTGCGGAACGATGTGATAGATGAAGTAACCCAGCGTGAGTCCTACGGTGAATACGATGTTCGCAAGAACCCAGAAAGGAATCAGCTTGCCGAGCACAAACTTAAACCTACTGATGGGCGTCACATTAATTTGCTCGATGGTGCCGATTTCTTTTTCGCGCACAATGTTGAGCGCAGAAAGAAGTCCGCCGACAATCGTGACGAGCAGCGCAAGAATTCCCGGCACAATAAAAAGTTTAAAGTTCTCTGTGGGATTAAACCACGGCGACACGGTGACGTCAATTCCTGACATGTTTTTCGCAGAGGAATTAGTGAGCTGCAATGTGATTTGTTTATTGAAATCTGCAATGATTCCCGAGAGATAACTGCCGCCAAGATTCGCTTTCAATCCATTGATGGCATTAACGGCAAGAAAAACTTCCTGTGAATTTTCTCTCACCAAATTTTTTTCAAAATCGTTCGGAATTTCGAGAACTAAATCCGCTTCATCTGTTTCGATGTACTTGTATGCATCATCGAATGTGTTGGTGTTTGCCACCAACTGAAAATAGCCTGAGCCGAAAATTTTGTTCGTGAGTTGTTGCGAATAAGTGGAATGGTCGTGGTCAACAAGGACGAGATTGATGTTTTTGAAATCGTAGTTTGCTGCAAGCGGAAGAATGAGGAACTGTACTATCGGAAGAAGAAAAATGATTCGCAATATTGCCGGGTCACGAAAGATCTGGCGAAACTCTTTTCTCAACAAAACAAAGAGCGTCTTCATTGCAACCGGATTTTAAACTGCTTCATGCTAATCGCGAATAAAACCAACGTCATCCCGGCGAGAATCAACGTCTCTTTCCAAACCGCATCAATGCCTGCACCTTTAATCATCACTTCTTTCACGATGATGTAATACCACCTCGACGGAACAATATTCGAGATCACTTGAAGCGCGATCGGCATGTTTTCTACGGGAAATATGAACCCGCTAAGAAGAATCGTTGGCAGCATCAGTGCTCCGAGTGAAATCATCATCGCGACCAGTTGCGAACTGGTTTTTATTGAAATAAGAATGCCAAGTGTGAGACAAGTGAGAATGAAAAGAGAACTTTCTGCTACAAGCAGGAGCACACTTCCTTTGATTGGTAAATCGAGAACAAAAACACTCAACAACAAAATTGCAGTGAGGTCAAGGAGTGAAAGAATTAAGTAGGGTGCTGCTTTCGAGAGAATGATATAAGCAGGTTTCATAGGAGAAACGAGCAACACTTCCATGGTTCCGCGCTCCTTCTCGCGAACGATTGCAATCGCCGTCATCATCACACACACGAGCAGCAGCACCATTGCCATCACGCCCGGTACAAAATTCGGAGCACCGAGTAATTGCGGATTGTAAAGCATCCTGATTTCAGGAATGATTTTGTACGAAACTTTTCCCTGTGAAATCAATTGCGACTGGTAATCGTTGATGATGGCACTCAGGTAAGATGCGACAAGGTTGGAGTTGTTGATATCAGTCGCATCGGTGATGATTTGAACCTGTGCAGTCTTATTGTGCGACAAATCATTGTAAAAGTTTACCGGAATTACTAAGGCAGCTTTGATTTTTCCCTCGAGAAAAGTTTGTTCAATCTGTTGGTGAGTGAGAACAGTTTTCTCAATGTCGAAATATCGACTGGCTTCAATTTTAGCAGTGAGTTCCTGTGATGCAACATCGTGAGCATAGTCAACAATGATGATGCGCGTGTCTTTTATCTCATTCGAAAGAACAAACCCGAAAAGCAGCACCTGCGCCACAGGAATACCAAAGAGAACGAGCAGCGTCTTCGGATCACGAATCACGTGAAGGAATTCTTTGCGGACGAATAATAAAAATTGTTTCATCGTATCTGTTCGTCATTGCGAGGAGCGGAGCCACGAAGCAATCTCTCCATTCCTGGAGATTGCTTCGCTTCGCTCGCAATGACGTAATTCTGTAATCATCCTTCTCCTCTTTTTGCTCCGCGTGCCAGCTGATAAAAAACTTCATCAATCGACTCCACTTGAAATTGTTGCTTGAGATTCGCGGGCGTGTCGAGCACTTCAATTTTTCCATCCACCATTATCGAAACACGATTGCAGTACTCCGCTTCATCCATATAATGCGTGGTCACAAAAACTGTAATGCTGCGACTCGCTGCTTCGTAAATCAGATCCCAAAACTGTCGACGTGTGACCGGATCAACACCACCGGTCGGCTCGTCGAGAAAAACAATTTCCGGTTCGTGAATGATGGCGAGAAGAAATGCAAGCTTCTGTTTCCATCCGAGGGGCAATGACTTCACCAACTCTTTCGCTTGTTCTTTCAAACCAACCTGTGCAATCAGTTCTTCGCTCTTGCTTTTGATTTCTTTTCTCGACAATCCGTAAATGCCTCCGAAGAATTCGATGTTTTCAAACGTCGTCAGATCTTCGTACAGCGAAAACTTCTGACTCATGTAACCGATGTTGCGCTTAATGTCTTCGGTTTGCCTGTATACATCGAATCCCGCTACCGTTGCTTTACCCGAAGTCGGAATAGACAACCCGCAAAGCATTCGCATCGCTGTTGTTTTCCCAGCGCCATTCGCTCCGAGGAACCCGAATATTTCTCCTTTCTTAACCTCAAAGGTTATTTCATTCACGGCCGTGAAATCTCCAAAGCGCTTGGTGAGGTTTTGTGCTGTAATGACTTTGTCGCTCATTTCTTCAACTCAAAAATTTTATGAAAGCATCTTCAATCGTTGGTGAAATTTTTTTGAACTCCACGTGATGTATTCCATTTTTCACTGCGAAATCTTTTACTTCATTTTCACTGCGGATAGTTTCTTGGAAGGAAATGTGAGCACTGTCACCAAATGTGAGGTAACTTTTTGTCAGCGGAAATTCACGCATCACTTTCATTAGCTCGAACATGTTGTCGGCTTTCATCGCATAAAGGTCATCAGGATAAGCAGCCGTGATATTTTGCGGCGTGTCGATAGAAAAAATTTTCCCGTTCTGAATCAGCGCCACGCGATCGCAAAGGTTTGCTTCATCCATGTAGGGAGTGGAAACAAGAATTGTAATGCGCTGCTTTTTTAATCGCTTGAGCATTTCCCAAAATTCTTTCCGTGAGACCGCATCAACTCCGGTCGTCGGTTCATCGAGAAAAAGTACATGTGGTTTGTGAATGAGCGCACAGCAGAGCGCCAATTTCTGTTTCATTCCTCCGGATAATTTTCCTGCTCGTCTTTTTTTGAACGGCTCAAGTTGCACGTATATGTCTTTCACCAGCTCATAGTTTTCTTCGATGGAGGTGTTAAAGACCGTCGCGAAAAAATTCAGATTCTCCTCAACTGATAGATCCTGGTAGAGTGAAAACCTTCCGGGCATGTAACCGACAATGTTTCTGATTTCATGGTATTGTTTAACTGTGTCAAAATCACAAACGGTCGCAGTGCCGCCGTCGGGAATCAATAGTGTGGTGAGAATGCGGAACAAAGTTGTCTTGCCTGCTCCGTCCGGACCGATCAAACCAAAGAGTTCTCCTTCCTCCACGGAAAATGAAACATCTTTCACGGCAACTTTTTCTTTGCCGTAACGCTTAATGATGTTTTGAAGAGCAACTGTTTTCATTTTTCAATGTTGTCGCCATTGTGAGAAGCGATGAAGCAATTTCCTGATGGTGGAGGATTGCTTCGTCCCGATGAAAAATCGTGACTCGCAATGACGGGTAAATTAAAATTTTACGTCTCCATACATTCCGATCTTGATGAAGCCGTCATTTTTCACTCTGATTTTAATTGCGTAAACCAGGTTGGCCCGCTCATCTTTCGTCTGAATGGTCTTGGGCGTGAATTCAGCTTTGTCGCTGATCCAGTCAACCACTCCATCGTAAGTGCGGTACTTTTCTTTATTCTCATCTACGAGCACCTTCACTTTCTGTCCGAATTTCACGTTGGTAAACTGATCACCGGTGACGTATGCTCTCAGTTCAATCGTTGTGAGATCAGCAATTTTATAGAGGGGTTTTCCGGCGGCTGTTACTTCACTTGCATTCGCGTACGTGGTGAGCACTGTTCCGTCAATCGGATTTACAATTACACATTTCTTCAGCTGATCGTTCACCTGCGCCAACTGCGCGTCCACTGCGCCGCTTTGCTGCGTGATTGTTGAAGTAGTATTATTCAGGTTACTCTTCAGGGCTGCGAGTTGTGCTTGCAGCACGGCAATTTTTGAATTGATGTCATCAAGTTGTTTCTGCGTCGCTACGTTTCCTTTCACCAGATTTTCGATTCGCTGTTTGTCGAGCTCAGCATTATCAATTTGCTTTTGCGTGGCATCGATCTGGCTTTGCACATCAGGTTTCCCTGCGAGAATAGCTCTTTGATTTTCGATGAGCTGAAGCCGGGTGAGATGGAGCTGCGTACTGTCCACATAGCCGACTGCCTGGTTCGCTTTCAGGGAATCGCCTTCGTTCACATTGAACGCCATCAGTTGCCCGTTCGCCTGTGACGAAACAATAATTTCTGTTGACTCGAAAGTTCCTGAAGCATCATACAAGTTGTTTTTGTTGTTGCATGAAGCCAGCAACATAGCAAACAATAGAGTAAGGATTTGATTTCTTTTCACGTGAGACAATTTTTATTGTGAAAATTTAGTTTCCTGAAATTGTTTTCAAATTGTACAAACTCATCAGCTCCTGCACTTCATGCACAGCGCGTGCTGAACGTGCATCGCTCTCCCCGTTTTCTGCTGTGAGCAAATCATTCATGGAAGCCATTCCGTTTTGATACTTCAATTCGTAAGATTTCCGGATGCTTTCTTTCAGTGAAACAATCTGATCATCCTGCTGCAACAGTGTTTGCTGCTTCTCCACATCGTCTTTCGCTTGTGTGAGCAGCAAATTCGTGTTGAACAAAAAAGTTTCCTGCTGATTATTGATCTTGTCGAGATTGATCTGTGAAAGTTGTTTCGATTTTTTCCCTGTATACAATCCGGCCGTGTTCCATGAAATGCTCAGTCCTGCCAGTGCGAGTGAATTGATTGTTGAGCCGCCGAATGATGTTCCCGGCTCGATGAGCAATCCTGCACCGAGCAAACCGATCTTCGGCATATAATTCACGTTCACCATCTTCATCTGCGCATCCACGAGTTGTCGCTGATTTTCATAGAGGCGAAGTTCCGGGCGGTTTATGGCAGAGGCAGCGGCCTCACTGAATTCAGTCGGTTTTTCAAAGGTTTCTTCCTCATTTATTTTTTCGCCTATTAATTGTGAGAGCATTTCAACAAAAGCTTTTCGTGAACTGTTGAATTCTGTTTTCTTCTGATCGGCTTTGATCATTTCCACTTTCACCTCGTCAACATCACTCTGATAAGCATAACCGTTTTGCAGGGAAAGCTTGACTGCATCAAGATTGCGCTGCAAATTGTCATTCAGCAAATCGAGCTGCTTCAGTTGTTCATCAATCAGCAGAATTCCGAAGTATATCTGATTCACACGGTCTCTGATGGCATAGAGGGAAACTTCTGTTGATGCACTGTCAACGCCGGAGTTCGCACGGATGATTTCTTTCTGCGCATGCGTTTGTCCGCCATCCCAAATCGTTTGATGCAGCTGGCCGATTCCGATCAGCTGAAAATCCTTCGAGGGTTCTGCGCCGGGTAATGTTGGCAATCCCTGAATAATGTAGCCGCCGATTGCATTCAAGCTCACCTGCGGGTAGTAGGCTTTGCCTGCATTCTTCACACTGTATTCTTTTGATTTTGCAATCAAATCAAACTGTTTGATGGCGGGATAATTTCTTCGCGCTTTCTGCTGGCAGGAATCAAGAGAGAGCTGAGCGAAAGAAGAGTGAATTCCGCAGGAGAAAATGATCAGAAAGATTATGAAGTTTTTCATCATCGTGCAGAAGATTTCATTTTGTTTGAAGAATTGCTTTCGTCCACCTGGGAATGAGTTTACGGCGCTGTTCCATCAGCTCTCTGAAATTTTTTTCATTTACAATTCCCGTTGAAAAGAAAATGGGTTTCGCGATGAAAGGAAATAGCATCAGCCCCATAATGTTCATGAGAAAATGTGCGGGATTAATGTCTTTTCGTTTCGTCTGCAGTTGCTTCAGTAAGCTCGAATTCAAAAGCAGCTGTGGCAGATTCATTTTCGATTTGAAGAAATCCGGGCTCACGCGGATCTCATGCAATACGAACATCGGCAGATCAGGATTCTCGAGAAGCAAATCGATGTATCGTGCTGCCATAAGCTCAATCTTTTTTTCGAGTGTGGTGGAAGAGTCCATGAGGATTGGAGCAACAGTTCCAAACAACTGCTCTACCCGCTCCATCATGATCTCATGAAACAATTTTTCCTTGCTGCGGAAATAGTAGTTCAGCAGGGCGAGATTGATGCCGGCTTCTTCGGCGATGTCTCTCGTTCGTGAAGCGCCGGAACCCTTTTGGAGAAAAACCTTTCGTGCAGCGGCTTTGATGCGCTCCTCTGTTGGCAGATCATGTTTCTTTTTAGTTGTTCGCGGCACCGGCAAAATTCTTCCGCAAAGATAAAGTTAAATGTTTGATTTAAACAAATGATTAAAACAATTATTTAAAATCCGGAGGCGAATGTGGGATTGATTGAAGAAGGGATCGGGCCGCACGCTGGTCAGCGCCGGTCCGGATCCCAGACGAGATTGTTGAATCCCTTTGCAATGATTTTAGTGTGAGGCAGCGCCCGCTTCAAGTCACCGTAAATAGAAGGTGTGAGTTGATTAAAACTTATATCGAGCGTTTGCAGCCATGGCATTTCCCTCAACTGAGCGGCTGCGCCCGTCAAATCGAGCGGTGAGTTGTAGGCAACGCTGAGGTGCTTTAGTTTTTTCAGGGATGAAAAATCCGGAGGTAATGAAGTGATCTCGTTTGCTTTCAAATCGAGGTATTCAAGATTTTGCAATGAAGAAAAATCTTTCGGCAGCTCTGAAAGCAAATTGTCCCGCAGATCAAGCACGCGAAGTTTTTGCAACTGCGTGATGGAAGGCGGCAATACCGTAATCACCTGATCGCGCAAACTCAGAATCTCGAGTTGCTTAAGGTTTCCAACGGAAGCCGGTAACAATTGTATTTTAAAAAGGTGACTCACAAAAAAATCTCCGTCGAGCTGCAGCACTTTAAGATTGGTGAGTTCGCCGATCCATTCGGGAATTTTATTGATTTTGTTGTGATCGAGAATAAGCACTTCAAGATTTTTGCAGCTGCGCAGTGCTTCCGAAATTTCAGCAACATTGCAGAACGTCATGACAAGCTCTTTCAATTGCGGCATGCTGGCAATGGCAGCAGGAATGCTGCCGATGGAATCCCGGTTGAGATTTAACTTTTCAAGATTCACCAACTGAACAAAATCTTTCGGGAGTTCGTGAATGTGATTGCTTCGCACAGCTACGGCATCCGTTCCGAGATTCAGTTCTTTGAGCTGAATGAGCTGCGTAAATGTTTTCGGAAGTTCATCAAGCAGATTCGAACTGAGATCAAGCTTCTCAAGTGATTTGAGATTGCCGACGGAAGCCGGTAGTGTTTTCAAATCATTGGAAGAAATATTCAGGTTCTTCAATGAAGACAGTTGCGACAATAGTCCAAATACTTTATCGAATTCAAGATCAGGATTATTTTTCAGGATCAGCGTTTCAAGAGAATTCATTTTACCCATATCATCAGGCAATGAAGTGAGGTGATTGTCAGAAAGATTTATCTCGCTCAGTGAAGTGAGCGAAGAAAAATCTTGCGGCAATGAAACATATCCGGCAGCAGAGAGATCCAGTGCCTTGAGTGAATTCATTTTCGAAAGCAAATCGAATGTGCCATCCCAGTCAAGTGAAAATTCAAAAGACAGATTCAGGAATTGCAGCTCAGTTAGCTGAGTGATGGAATTAGGGAGCGAAGTCAGTTCATTTGATTTCAAATTGAGTGAGCGAAGATTCTTCAGTGAGCCCAAATTTTCAGGCAATGATTTAATGTTGCTGACACTGATCTCGAGATATTCCAGGGAAGTAAGCAGGGCAAGCTGATTAATGGTCGATTCCCAGTTCACCATCGGGCAATGTTTGAACGCAATTCCTTTCAAATGTTTTAACGAAGTGAAATCAGAAGGCAGTGCAATGAGTGAATCCGCTTCAAGAAATAAATAATAGCAGTGATCTGCATTTTTAATAGCCAGATCAGCACGGTAAAAAGTTGAATCACTGTTGTACGGAATTTCGCGGAGCTGTGCAAATGACAATGTGCCAATGAGCAAATGCGCCAATGTGCCAATGAGAATAATTTCTAATCGCTTCCTCAACTGTTTATCGCTCAATGATGGCTATTAATTTACGGATTGACAAATTGACTAACCGGCTGATTTTTCTGGTCGCATTTGTGGAAAGAGAATCACATCCTGAATTGAAGCGGAATTCGTCATGATCATGGCGAGGCGATCGATGCCGATGCCGATGCCGGCGGTGGGTGGCATGCCGTATTCGAGTGCACGCAGGTAATCTTCATCGAGCTGCATGGCTTCTTCATCCCCGCGTTTGCCGAGTTCGAGCTGGTCTTCGAAACGCTTGCGTTGATCGAGCGGATCATTCAATTCCGAAAATGCATTGCATATTTCTTTTGCATTGCAGATCGCTTCAAACCTTTCAACCAATCCTGATTTACTCCGGTGCTTTTTGGCCAGCGGTGACATTTCAATCGGGTAATCGGTAATGAAAGTGGGCTGGATCAAATGTGGTTCGCAGTGGTCGCCGAAAATTGAATCAATCAGTTTTCCCTTCCCCATCGTGTTGTCAATATGCACCTTTAGCTGATGTGCAACGTCGCGAAGCTGCTGCTCATCCATGTTGCTGATGTCAATGCCTGTATAGTGCTGAATGGCTTCGTACATCGAAAAACGTTTCCACGGTCGCTTGAAGTCAATAACGTTTTCGCCCACCTGAACTTGTGTTTTGCCATGAAGATCAAGCGCAATCTTCTCGATCATTTCTTCCACGAGGTTCATCATCCACTCATAATCTTTGTATGCCACATACAATTCCATCATCGTGAATTCAGGATTGTGCGTGCGGTCCATTCCTTCATTGCGGAAATCTTTTGCAAATTCAAACACCCCTTCCATTCCTCCGGCGATCAACCTTTTCAAATACAAT